>ULUO01061858.1_pt1 | contig 123619 bp, 100 predicted proteins | sample 1958611 | NCBI WGS metagenome assembly ULUO01 (sample SAMEA4835762, study PRJEB28245) | human gut metagenome | biome: gut microbiome; material: fecal sample | place: Denmark | collected 2008
GTTACCTCCTACGTAAACTTTATATTTCATGGTGTGAAGTCCCCGTGAAGTCTCCACACGCGCTAGACTGATTATAACATATATGTCAACATTAGCAAACTCTTTTTTCTATATTTTGTGTATATTCCACCCCATTTTTACATATATTTGAATTTTAATTATTTTCCCATGTGAGCTGTTGTATTTTCAACATACTTTCTGCTGATATATCATATTTAAACATAATGTTTAAGTCTCAAAAGGCTCCGGGCAACTCTGTACATTTCAGTTCATAGCTTTTTTTATTTATTTACACCGATGGGGTACATATTGATTTTATCTTATAAGATGAAACTTCCCAAAATGATAAAAAATTTTATCTTTTGGGAATTGTTTTACTAAAAAACATACATAAAATCCACACATATAAAAAAACAGAGGCCACGGAAATTCCCGCAGCCTCTGCTTAACTTTATATCATGTCGCCTTCCGGCTATATGTGGATATACACATTACGCAAGCCACACACAAACACAACCGGCACAATGCTCACTAAATTACAAATTACTCACCATCTATAGCTGCCTTGAGAATATCAAGACCTGCAATAAGATCCTCATCTGAGATGATAAGTGGTGGCATGATCTTGATGACCGCGTTGTCACGGCCTGCTCTCTCTATTACAAGCCCCTTCTTGAAAGCTCTTGCTGTGATGGCACCAGCTGTTGCATCGTCCTTAACCTCTACGCCCCAGAGGAGTCCGATACCACGTGTTGCAATTACATTTGGATCGCCGTCTATATTCTTCTCAAGATACTCTCTAACTATCTCGCCCTTACGTCTTGTCTCTGCCTCGATGTTGTTGTCAAGCATGAACTCAAGTCCTGCCTTTGCAGCTACCATTGAGAGCTGGATTCCACGGAATGTACCTGAATGCTCACCTGGCTTCCAGAGATCATACTCCGGCTTGAACATTGCAAGTCCCATTGGGAATGGGTATCCACCGATTGACTTTGAAAGTGAGAACATATCAGGCTTGATTCCTGCTCTCTCAAATGAGAAGAATGTACCTGTTCTTGCACAGCCAACCTGTACGTCATCAACGACCATAAGGATATCGTTCTTATCACAGAACTCACGGAGTGCCTTGAGGTACTCTACTGAGAATACATTTACACCACCATCTGCCTGTACTGTCTCGATAAAGATTGCTGCAGGCTTCTCAACACCTGAGTGATCGTCATCAAGAAGTGTCTGCATGAACTTGATCGTATCAAGCTCTGGGAACATGTAAGGAGCTGGAATGTGGTATACGTTGTCAAGTCCAACGCCTGCTCCTGCACGGCTTGCAGCATCGCTTGTAAGTGATATTGAACCAAGTGTCATACCATGGAAACAACCCATATATGCCCAGATCATCTCTCTCTTCTTAACCTTACGCGCAAGCTTTAAGAGTGACTCAACTGCATTTGTTCCTGTAGGACCTGCGAACATGATCTTGTAATCAAGTCCTCTAGGCTCAAGAACCTTTTTCTCAAAAAACTCAATGAATTCAGCCTTTGGTGCTGTCATCATGTCAAGAGAATGCATGATTCCATCGCTCTGGATGTAATCGATAACCTTCTCCTTTATATAATCATTGTTATGACCATAGTTCAGTGCGCCTGCTCCTGCGAAGAAGTCTATATACTCCTTACCATTCTCGTCATACATCTTGGCTCCCTTGGCCTTTGTAAATATCTCTGGGAAACTTCTGCTGTACGATCTTACATTTGCCTCGTATTCTGAAAATAACTCTTTACTATGCATCTTAATGCCTCCTGTAATTCAATGTCCCGTATTATCTCCGGTCACACCATCAATTAATATTCAAATTTCTTCTCAAAGTAAGCCTTCAGATCTTCAATCTTGACTCTCTCCTGCTCCATGGTATCCCTGTCACGAACTGTGACTGCTCCATCCTCAACAGAATCGAAATCATATGTTACACAGAAAGGTGTTCCTATCTCATCCTGTCTTCTATATCTCTTACCTATGTTGCCTCTGTCATCAAACTCACAGTTGTAGTACTTTGAAAGCTCTGCATAGATCTTCTCTGCACCCTCGTTAAGCTTCTTTGAAAGTGGAAGCACACCTATCTTGACCGGTGCAAGCTGCGGGTGGAAATGAAGGACTGTACGGATGTCAGGCTTCTCTTCTGTTCCGATGTTCTCCTCATCATATGCAGCGCACAGAAATGCAAGTGTAACACGGTCAGCACCAAGTGATGGCTCGATTACATATGGTATATACTTCTCCTTTGTCTCGTCATCGAAGTACTCCATTGACTCTCCTGATGTGTTCTGGTGCTGTGTCAGATCATAATCTGTTCTATCTGCGATTCCCCAGAGCTCACCCCATCCAAATGGGAATAAATACTCGATATCTGTTGTTCCCTTGGAGTAGAAACAAAGCTCCTCAGGTGAATGGTCACGGGCTCTCATCTCATCATCCTTGATTCCGAGATCCTTGAGCCAGTTGATACAGAAGCTTCTCCAATACTCAAACCACTCCATATCTGTACCCGGCTTGCAGAAGAACTCAAGCTCCATCTGCTCGAACTCTCTTGTTCTGAATGTGAAGTTACCAGGTGTTATCTCATTTCTGAATGACTTTCCTATCTGGCCAATTCCAAATGGAACCTTCTTTCTTGAAGTTCTCTGTACATTCTTGAAGTTGACAAATATACCCTGTGCTGTCTCAGGTCTCAAGTATACAGTGTTCTTGGCATCCTCAGTTACACCCTGGAATGTCTTGAACATAAGGTTGAACTGTCTGATGCCTGTGAAGTTGTGCTTACCACATGTTGGACAGCAGATATTGTTCTTCTCAACGTACTCTTCCATCTGCTCGTTGCTCCATCCATCTACTGCGCCCTCTGGAACAACTCCGTTTTCAGCCATAAAGTCCTCTATAAGTTTATCTGCACGGAATCTCTCATGACACTCTTTGCAATCCATAAGAGGATCAGCAAATCCTCCAAGGTGGCCTGAAGCAACCCATGTCTGTGGGTTCATAAGGATAGCACAGTCAACTCCTACATTGTAAGGGTTCTCCTGGATGAATTTCTTCCACCATGCTCTCTTAACATTGTTCTTGAGTTCAACTCCGAGATTACCATAGTCCCATGTGTTTGCGAGACCACCATATATCTCTGAACCTGGATAAACAAATCCTCTGCTCTTTGCCAATGCAACGATCTTGTCTAATGTCTTTTCCATCGTAATCCTCCAAATCATATTCGAATTTTCTTCGCTCTATCCGCCTTATTTTATACTCATTCAAATATTTTTGCAAGGTTCACAGCATATTTTGTAATATTATTTATAGAAAGCTACTATAGTTTGTGCCGCCAGACATCACTTGATGACTTTCTTCTTATTGCTTACTCGCTATGACTCTTGTATAATAGCATCATATTGGTGCTTTCTAAAGCTCCAATTTCAAGTATTTTTATAGTACCAATTTGCAATATATGAATAAATTAAATCATCGGCAAACATCCATATTTTAACGCTGATAATATGCAGGAAAGGAACACGAAATGATATCAATAGATAAAACCTCCGGTAAGTCTCTATATGAACAATTATATGAACAGATGAAATCCGAAATACTTAACGAGCACTATGCTGCAGGTGAAAAGCTTCCTGCAACAAGACAGCTCGCTGCCGAACACAAGTTGAGCCGCAACACAGTAGTATCTGCTTACAACCAGCTTGAACTTGAAGGATATATACGCTCCATGACAGGCTCCGGCTATTATGTTGAGAACATCACTGCATTTTCCCCAGACAAAAAGTCAGATTCAAACCATAGCGTACACTATTTCTCCAGACAACCCGGAAAGACATTTGACTATACCTTCAGCTACGGCAATCTGGACTACAACTGCTATCACTCCAGGGCATGGCGCAAATGTCTCATAAACGCCTGGGACATGATATCCATGGCCGATACCGCATCCTACCAGGTGTCACAGGGAAGCTATACCCTGCGCAGGCTTATCACTGAATATCTGTATATGTCAAGGGGTGTAAACTGCACACCAGAGCAGATAATTCTCACAAGCGGTCACCAGAGATCCATAGACATAATCACCCATATATTCAGCCCGTCAGACTATTCATTTGCCATGGAGGACCCTGGCTACAACGGGACATGGGAGATCATCAGCCAAAGTCCTTTCAGGATCATTCCAATACCGCTTGAGAACGACGGTGTGTCCATGGAACACATCCAGCGTCTCAGGGACACTCTGCTGTATGTTACTCCATCCCACCAATTCCCTATGGGCAGCATACTGCCTATCAGCAAAAGGATGGAACTCATTGAATGGGCTGCCCAGTCTGGAAGTTATATTATTGAAGACGATTACGACAGTGAACTCAGATATCAGAGCAGACCTATCCCATCCCTGCAGTCCATAGACAACAGTGACCACACTATATATCTCGGAACTTTCTCCAAGTCTATGTCTCCGGATCTTAGGATATCATATATGGTGCTCCCTGAGAATCTGATGAAAGCCTACAGCTCCAGATATTCACATACCAACTGTACTGTTCCTACCGTTCTGCAGCTTGCTCTTATTGAATTTATTCAGAGCGGAAATTATCAGCGCCACATAGGCGCAATGAAGAAGCACTATAAAAAGAAGCACGACTATATTTTGAATTATGTAAAACAGAACCTTGAAGATGATGTCATCATGTACGGTGCAGGAGCTGGTCTCCACTTTGTCGCAGAGATAAATAACTCCTATCTCACCCAGACTGATCTCATATCTGCATTTGAACAGAAAGGCATTCGCATCTTCTCCACCGAACCATTCTGGATAAGAAAAAATCTCTGTCCGGAGAATCAGCTTCTGTTTGGCTTCAGCGCCATACCATACGAAAAGCTTCCCAGTGCGATGGATGCATTCGCTAAAATAATACGTTCTCTATAATTTTGGGATCACGGCAGTGAATCTATGATCTCCACTGACTTGAACTTTCTATCCACGTACATATCCATAAACTGCTTCGATACTAACTGTATCTCGGAAAGCACCGAATCTGAAACATTGAAGTTATACATCTTACCAAGTTGTGCACCATTTATGTACTGTATCGTGTATACTGCATCGTCAGATAGATGCAGCGGATGTTTCGCCCTTTCCCTGCATCCATCGCAGAGCAGACCTCCCGATGCTGCATCGAATACATTTGACACTTCTGCCTTGCCACATACAGGGCAGTGAAAACTCTGTATTCCCTGACCGAACACATCCATAAGCTTGATCTCGTATACGCACCTGATGAGTTTTGCAGGCATCTGCCCCTTCTCAAGAGCCTTAAGGCTCACATATAGCAGATTGAGATAATCAGCCGCTCTGACACCCTCATGGGTCATGAACCCCATAACCTCGCAGAAATATGCTGCATAGCAGTACGCATCTATATCCATGGTCAGTTGAAGGAAATATTCATCCACATCTATGTTCACAAGCCTGTATGAATCCCGCCCCGGGATCAGTGTGAAACTTCCCATGACGAACATCTGTGTCTTGGACTGAAGAGGGTTCGTACCTCGTCTTACTCCAGAAGCAAATACAGTTATCCGTCCACGTTCCTTTGTCAGAACCACCATCCGCCTGTCATACTCACTCTGGAGGCTGCTGGACAATACAATTCCGTGCAGTGTAACTTCTTCTCTCATAATTGTACGTCCACCTCCACAACAAATTTAACATGACAAGATTGGCAGACTGCGCAACGTCTGCAGCGGTTGCACATCTACCAATTCTGTTGGTACACACTACTCGTCCCTGAAGCCGAAATTCTTCAGCAGAGTATCTGTATCTCTCCAATCCTTCTTGACCTTAACCCACAGTTTCAGATTGACCTTTGTGTCAAGAAGCCTCTCTATTCCGAATCTTGCATGGGTGCCAATCTTCTTCAGCATAGCTCCCTGCTTTCCTATGATGATTCCTTTGTGAGAATCCCTCTCACATATGATTGTGGCATCGATATCTATCAGTCCGCCATCCGGTCTCTCTTTCATAGAATCAATTACCACCGCAATACCATGAGGGACTTCCTTGTCAAGCTGACGGAGTGCCTGCTCCCTGATGAGTTCGGCAACGATCTGTCTCTCAGGCTGGTCAGTGATCGTATCCTCATCATAGTACTGCGGTCCGTATGGAAGATATTTAAAGATAGTATCTATAAGCTCATCAGTGTTCTTTCCCTTTAATGCTGACACAGGTACAATCTCTGCAAAATCACAGGCATCCTTATAGGTATTTATCGCCTCAAATACCTTACTCTCATCCACGTTGTCTATCTTGTTTACAACCACAATAACCGGTGTCTTCACATGCTGAAGCTGTTCTATGATGTAACGCTCTCCTGCACCGATAAATGTTGTGGCCTCAACTATCCAGAGAACCACATCGACCTCGTCCAGCGTACTCTCGGCAACCTTGAGCATGTACTCTCCAAGCTTATTCTTCGCCCTGTTGATACCCGGTGTATCAAGGAAAATAATCTGTCCATTATCGCTTGTATACACGGTCTGGATTCTGTTCCTTGTAGTCTGAGCCTTATTGCTTGTTATCGCTATCTTCTGTCCTATCAGTCTGTTCATGAGCGTTGACTTTCCAACATTGGGTCTGCCTATTATTGACACAAAACCTGACTTGTATTCCTTATTCATATATCTCCTTCATCCCGTAGGCATGATCATATATCATGCCTACATATCCAACCTAAATATTCACTTTGGTATATCATAAAACATTTTATCGCATCTGCCGTCATTCAACCTTAGAAGATTGCAAGCACTTCCTTGAAGCTGTCCTTGTTCTCCTCTATCCTGTTCTCGCCGCCTATAGCACAGATGATTCCAGAATCCGTGACAGCCTTTACAAGCGGTGCAAGTGCCCTGATCGCATCTCTGTCCGTGGAGAGGATCTTGTCACGCTCACTCTGGATCTGCTCATCTGTAACTCCCATAAAATATCGAGCCATATGACTTACACCCTCAGCAACAGGTGTTGCAGGTGCATCTATCTGCGCCATAGTCCCAATGATATACTTAGTCATATCACGGTCTGTGCATTCAAAATTCTCCACGAACTTATATGCATTTTTGAATATATCATACGTCTCCATAAGGTTTGGATCTCTGTATGAGCTCATATAGCAGGTTCCATTTCTAAGGAAAGAACACATGGCACCATATGCACCGCCTTTTACTCTGACATTCTCCCACAGGTAACCATATGAAAATATGATCTTGAGTACACTCAGTGAACTGTCGTACTTGTAACCGGCATCCTCAAAATTACCTGCTATTGCAACATATTGAACCTGGCTGGCGGTCTTGAATCCCTCATTCTTGAGATTCTTCTCAAATGGCTTCACATCCTTATGTGCAGGTCTTGTGGAAAGCGCCTTGCCAAAATCTGCAAATGAATCAGCAAGCAGATCTGTCACATCCTGATCTCCTGTATAAGAAACAGTAAGTGCCCCCTTTCTGAGAACCTCTGCAAGAGCATACTGAAGCTTCTCAACGATGTCGTCATACTTCTCGTCAAAGTGGTCCACTATATCACACAGGAATTCATAATAAGCAATTCCGCATGTCGCATCCGTGAATCTTGCACCCTCATCTATATATGACATGGCTCTGGTGTATGCGGTCACATGTCCTGATGAAGCCATTCCATTCTTCATGCTGGACTTCTCCTCTGTAAGAAGCTCCTTCAGTCTCTTCCTGTCATCTATCTTTGATGAAAACAGAATCTCTTTCATAAGTTCAACAGCATATGGAAGCTTCTCATATAGAGCCTTCATCGATACATAGAAGAATTTCTTGATATCAGTATCACTTGCATATCCCACCATATCAAAATCAATTCCTCCTATATTGCTGTCAATCTCATTGGAAAGCTGCCCATAGGTGTGTTTATCTGTATCGATATATTTAAACAGGCACGACAGCACCGCAAGGTATGGCACAAGTTCATTGTCTATATCGTTGATGTTGAAATAGAACCTCAGATATCCTATACCATTTGTAAATATATCGTGGCTTACAACAGGGAGTCCACCTATCTCTGATTCAGCATTCTTAAGCTTCTCAGCCTCTTTGTCAATGTCCTCTATCGCCAGAAGCGGAACCTTGGCAAGATCCTCTGCGGATGAAGGCGTCGCCTGATACTCCTTGAGCGCCTTTGTATCCTCTACAATCTTTTCAAGCTCCTCTCGGCTGAGTGTAGCTTTGTATGCAGCAAGCTCATCAGCGATCTTCTTCTCATTTGCCTGGTCAATTCCCTTCTTCGGATTCATGGTGAGATATAATCCAAATGTATTATCTATAAAACATTCCTTTATAAGCTGTTCAAAATATCCATTCTGGAGGTCCTCTCGCAGCTCCTTATACACATCATTCATCTCAAAGAACATGAGCGCCTTGGTATCATCATACAACCAGCTGTTGAACGCATCCAATCCATACATGAGTCCCTTAGGAAATCTTCCAAAGTTGGCCTCCTTGTGCTTGAACTCAAACTTATTGATAGCCGCCTCAATTGCTGCCTTATCTACACCATGGCTGAGCTCTTCAAATGTGTCATCTATAACCTTTATAAATCTATCCTTATCATTCTTGTCTGCACCTCTTGCTATGATGGAAAATGTGGTCTGCTGACAGCCACCATCAAACGAACTGTACACCTCATCGCCTATTTCCGCATCAGTCAGTGCCTTCTTCAGCACTGCACCAGGCGCATCCATGAGCACATACTCAAGTATACCAAGCGCTGTGACCTTCTTCTTCTCGGTGCTGAGTCCTGTTATCTTGTTGTACGTGAGTATGGAATTATTCTCCTCAGGATCAGTATCAGCTATGGAGTAATCCATAGTGATATCCTTCATCTCGTCAAATGGTTTCTGAAGAGGAATCGCTGAATCTATCTCCTTGTAATCGTAATGTGACAGATACTCCTCATCTATAAATTTCAGCTCTTTTGCCATATCGCAGTCACCATACAGATAGATATAGCTGTTCGACGGATGATAATATGTCCTGTGGAAATCCCTGAATCTCTCAAGGGTGAGTGTAGGTATAGATACCGGATTGCCGCCTGAATCATTTCCATATGGAGTATCAGGCATAAGTGACGACTCTATCACTCTGTACATAATTGACTCAGGACTTGAATACACACCCTTCATCTCATTGTACACAACTCCGTTATACTTCAGATCTCCATCCACAGAATCAAGCTCATAATGCCATCCCTCCTGCTTCATGATCTCATCATGAATGTAGATATCCGGGTAGAATACGGCATCCAGATACACACTCATGATATTCTCAAAATCCTTCTGATTGAAACTAGCTATAGGGTATACCGTCTTGTCAGAATATGTCATGGCATTCAGGAAAGTGTTCAGGGAACCCTTTGCCAGCTCGACAAATGGATCCTTGACCGGATACTTCTTTGAACCACAAAGCACAGAGTGCTCGATTATATGGGGGATTCCTGAATCATCATATGGAGGTGTCCTGAAACCTATATTGAACACCTTGTTCACATCATCATTCTCGATGATGAGAACTCTCGCCTTTGTCTTTATATGCTCCAGCACATACCCCTTGCCGTGTACCTCCGGGAGATCTTTCTCCTCAACTATTCTGTAAGCCTTTAAATCTTTGATGTTTCCCAATTCATGTTCTCCTTCTATATTTTATTATATCCATTTATATATCCTATCCATTTATAGTTTCTGATCATCCCATCTGCCCTATCATCCCGGCCAAAATTTTATGGATTCTGCCCAGCATCAGACTTTATATCATCTGTCCAGCTCCAAATGACGCAGGAAGAAAATCAGACAGTTTTCTCATGTCATAATCATCTTCTGACCTCGCCGCTATGACATACATATCTGTTGAAAATTCTGAGAGCACCTGTCTGCATATTCCGCATGGATATGTTATTCCGCTTATCCCCGTACTGCAAAGTCCGCCTACGATTGCTATGGCCTTGAAATCACCATATCCACTGCTCACAGCATTACACACAGCCGATCTCTCAGCACATATGGTAGCTCCATATGAAGAGTTTTCTATGTTACATCCAGTGAATATCCTGTATTCAGCCAAATCCATATCAATATTCTCCAAAACCGCCCCGTCATATCCAGCTTTTCCGGCACATTTCTCCTCATCGGTCTCAAGCTTTCCCGGGGATGCCAGAAGTGCTGCTCCAACCTTGAACCCGGAATATCTGGCATATGCCATGTTTCTTACCCTTACAGCAGACCTGATAAGCTCTTTGATATCTTTCTCATCCATAACACAGCAATTATCAATCATGTAGGATCCTCCATTTTTGAATATCAGCATATTTATATATAATAACACTAATATGCCTTCCTGTTCAATCATTCATGCATTATTAAACGTCCAAATATTCTCATCCTCTTTATATGCGGGATCAAAGCAAAATGAACTGCACTACCTGTATACTAGGCATACAGATAATGCAGTTCATTTTTCAATTACATATTTATAAATCTATGTGCTTTAGAATCCCATTCCGCCGCCCATGCCTGCGCCACCTGCTGGCATAGCTGGAACATCTTCCTTGATATCAGCTACAACTGACTCTGTTGTGAGCATTGTTGATGCAACTGATGTAGCATTCTGAAGTGCACTTCTTGTAACCTTGACTGGATCGATGATTCCTGCCTCGATCATATTGACATATGTCTCATTGTATGCATCAAAGCCTACGCCAACCTCTGACTCTTTGATCTTGTTGATGATGACTGATCCCTCAAGTCCTGCATTGGCTGCGATGTGGAACAGTGGAGCCTCCATAGCCTTGAGAACTACCTTAGCGCCTGTCTTCTCATCGCCCTCAAGATCCTTTACAAGCTCTGCAACCTTCTTTGCAGCATGGATGTATGCTGAACCACCACCTGAGATGATTCCCTCTTCAACTGCTGCTCTTGTGGCATTAAGGGCATCCTCCATACGGAGCTTAGCTTCCTTCATCTCTGTCTCTGTAGCTGCACCGACTCTGATAACTGCAACTCCACCGGCAAGCTTTGCGAGTCTCTCCTGAAGCTTCTCTTTATCAAACTCTGATGTTGTCTCCTCAAGCTGAGCCTTGATGACATTTACACGACCTGCGATGTCTTCCTTAGCTCCCATACCATCAACGATAACTGTGTTCTCCTTTGTGATCTTAGCGCTCTTTGCACGTCCAAGGTCATCAAGAGTAGCATCCTTGAGCTCATATCCAAGCTCCTCTGAGATTACCTTGCCGCCTGTAAGAATAGCGATATCCTGAAGCATCTCTTTTCTTCTGTCGCCATAACCAGGAGCCTTTACAGCTACCACCTGGAATGTACCACGCAGCTTGTTGACGATAAGTGTTGTAAGAGCCTCACCCTCGATATCCTCAGCGATGATCAGCAACTTTGAACCGCTCTGAACGATCTGCTCAAGAAGTGGAAGTATCTCCTGAATATTTGAAATCTTCTTATCTGTTATCAGTATGTATGGGTTATCAAGCTCTGCAACCATCTTCTCCATATCAGTTGCCATATAAGCTGAAATATAACCTCTGTCAAACTGCATACCTTCTACAAGGTCAAGCTCTGTCTTCATTGACTTTGACTCTTCGATTGTGATGACTCCATCCTTTGACACTTTCTCCATAGCATCAGCAACCATCTGTCCAACCTCATCGTCACCAGCTGAGATAGATGCAACTCTTGCGATCTGATCCTTTCCGCTGATAGTCTCACTCATATCAAGAATAGCATCAACAGCCTTATCGCATGCCTTCTTCATTCCCTTTCTGAGAACGATTGGGTTAGCGCCGGCTGCCAGGTTCTTCATTCCTTCATTGATCATAGCCTGTGCAAGAACTGTAGCTGTTGTAGTACCATCACCTGCAACATCGTTTGTCTTTGTTGCAACTTCCTTGACGATCTGAGCACCCATGTTCTCAAATGCATCCTCAAGCTCGATGTCCTTTGCGATAGTTACACCATCATTTGTGATGAGTGGTGAACCGTATGACTTTGCAAGTACAACGTTTCTTCCTTTAGGTCCAAGTGTAACTCTTACTGTATCTGCTAACTGATTAACTCCTGCCTCAAGTGCCTTTCTAGCCTCGGCACCGTACTTAATTTCCTTTGCCATTTCTATCTACCTCCATGTTATATTCAATATATGTCACCCGCAGCGCATGCTGCCAGAATGTATCCTGTTTTACTTCTCAACGATTGCAAGTATGCTGTCCTGCTTGATTACTATGTATTCCTCATCGTCAAGCTTAACCTCTGAACCCGCAAACTTCTGATATATTACAGTGTCTCCAACCTTAACATCCATAGGAACGAGCTTGCCATCCACAACAGCTCCAGGGCCAACCTCTATAACCTCTGCATACTGTGGCTTCTCCTTTGCCTGTCCAGGTAATACTATACCTGACTTTGTTGTCTCCTCTGCTACTGACTGCTTTAATACTACTCTGTCTCCAAGTGGTCTTAACTTCATGATATATACCTCCTGATTTATTATTATTCATCCTTATCTTTTAGCACTCGTTTTATATGAGTGCTAACACTGTCTTATATTCTATCCATTTCTATAAAAAAATCAACCCTTATTTTCTAAAAAATATATAAAAATATGTCTTATTTAATCTTTGAAGACCCATCCTGCTTAAACAATGTTGTTCTTGCATAATCAAAAAGATACTGCTGTGCATAACCTCCAAGTTTTCCGAATTTCTTCACCGCAAATGCTTCTATCTCAGTTTTCTTCGTATCTCTGCCATCAAAATACATCTGCTCCATAATCCTCTTCATCCATACATCCACTGGAAATGCCTCACGTCTGCCAAGGCCAAACAGAAGAACACAATTCGCCACCTTTTCACCAACGCCCTTTATCGTCATGAGGAGCTCCCGGGCAGCATTTACATCCAGCTTATCCAGCTGCTCCTGAGTGACTGTACCCGAATATACAGCCTCGACAGCGTTCTTTATATATGGAGCCCTGAAGCCCACCTTACATTCTCTGAGTTCATCCTCTGTCACCTCATGAAGTCTCTGCACGTCAGGGAACACATAAAATGTCTCACCGTTATATCCTATGACATCATCGCCAAATCTATGCGATATATTTTTCACGCACTGCCTGATCTGTGGTATGTTCTTGTTCTGTGATATTATGAATGATATAAGTGTCTCAAAAAAATCCTGATTGAGTATACGTATTCCGTCCTTCTCATCCACTGCAGTCTTAAGTGCTACATCCGCATTTATAACGCTCTCTTTTATTAGTCCATAATCATTGTCCATATCAAGATATGACCGCCATATTCCATCATAGTCCTCCAATGATGCCCCATATATACGGAGAACACTGCCCACCTGTTCCATCTTCACCGCCCTGCCATAAGCTATAACCTCATAAGCATCTTCACCAAGCCTGTCAAAATGAAAACATTGACCGCACTCTAGTATCTGTCCAAGTCTGAAATCCTTTACACCGTCAACTGTAACTACATTGTTTTCACAACTTACATTCATCTTCTGTACACCTGCCATTCTATATTTAAATAATTGTTCTTTTATCCTTATAAATTTCTCCAGGCTATTGTATAATACACGTATATTATTTTCAACGCCACCTGACCTGTATGGAAACAAATACCATAAAACGGTCAGCTGTCCACGACAAACAGGAGGTTTTATGGCAGAACAGATTTACACAATCCCGGTAAATGACGCATTTGACAGCGGATGTGAATGCCCTATGTGTCAGATGCAAAAGGATCTCGAGCGAAATGCGATCGAATATACAATGGGACCAAGCTACATGGAAGACGACAACAGAGCCATGACGGACAAACTCGGATTTTGCAGTCATCACCTGAGAATGCTCTATCAGGAAAAGAACCGTCTCGGCCTCGCCCTTATGATGAATACACATATGAACAAAACCATAAACGACATGAAGGCGCTAGCTGCAAAGGGTCCATCTCCCAAGTCAGGATTATTCGGCAAAAGCACAGCAAATGCGCCGATCATAGATTACATAGAAAACATGGAAAATACCTGCTTCATATGCAGCCGCATGGATGATATGTTCGTACGCTATGTCGACACGATCTTCCACATGTGGAAAAGAGATGCAGAATTCAGAGACAAATTTGCCGCAAGCAAAGGCTTTTGCACGTACCACTACGGAATTCTCTACAAGACAGGCCAGAACAAGCTTGGCAAGGAGCAATACTCACAGTTTATCGATGTACTGAACAAAGTATATTTTGAAAATATGGAACGAGTAAATGGAGATCTAAGCTGGTTCATAGACAAGTTTGACTACAGGTATAAGAACGAGCCATGGAAGAACTCCAAGGACGCCCTTCCAAGAGGAATAATCAAGATAGGCCACACTTTTGTTGAATAATATATTTGCGTCTGCACTAAAGTAAAAGCACGATCGTAAAATAGCAAATTAACACAAAAACCGTTTTATAGATAACAGGAGACATACATCATCTCCTATCCTATAAAACGGTTTTCATCATCTAATCAACCTATCCAGCTCTCCATGCCATAAGACCATCTGTAAGGTTTGGTTTATGTATACAATCGTCAGCAACAGCACTCTCTATTCCATGAGCCTGTTTCAGTCTCTCATGCAGATATGTTCTGTAATCTGTGAGCAGCCCGGTAAAAATCGGCTTGAGAACAGTATTCCTTCTGAAATCTCCCGGCTTTACAAGTCCAGGCTTCTTGTGGAATATATCCACTCCGGAATTTCTGAGTACAGCAGCCACAAACTGAGAACAAAAATAATTATATTCCCTCTCCATGGCTCTGTGAAAGAAGATGCTGAACACGCCAAGGAAATTATACCCATAACGCTCAGGATGCTTCTTAAATCTTACGAGTTCACGCTGTATATGATCATACTGTTTTCTTGTCACTTTGAGTTCATATACCGTACATCTGGTGTCTTTGTGCTTGCCAAATATACCTTTCTCAATATTCTCACTGATAAACCCGCCATTAAACGGATTATTCATACCACGTCTTGCAAAACTATACATCTCATTAAGGCTGATATCGAGAGCCAGTGAAGTATGACTGTACGGCTCCCTGGTAATCAGCTTTATCAGATTTGATGGTATAGTTTTTGTCTTGGACAATAGTATATAAACGTTCTTGTAATCGTCTTCCATAATATTTTTCCAATCACTTGTATTTTGATATACACATGCTTCCCTCTGGCAATGTGCTAATCCCCTTGATCACTCTATTTCCCCGGCTTATATGAGCTCTTGAGTGATACAATTCTGTTATATACCGGATGCTCTGCTGTTGAATCCTTTGAATCAACACAGAAAAATCCATTTCTCAGGAACTGGAATGCCTCTCCAGGCTGTGCCTCCTCAAATGCTTTCTCAAGTTTACATCCCTGCTTGATGATAAGTGAGTTTGGATTAAGATTAAGCGTGCCGTCATCGTTGAGCTTACCCTTCTCCTCATCTATGATATTCTCGTACAGACGTACCTCAGCATCTATAGCACTCTCAGCAGATACCCAGTGTATAGTTCCCTTAACCTTACGTCCTTCAAAACCTGAACCACTTCTTGTCTCAGGGTCATAGGTACAGTGAACTGTAGTAACATTGCCATCCTCGTCCTTATCAAAGCCAACGCACTTTACAAAATATGCGTTCTTGAGGCGAACCTCATTGCCTGGGAAAAGTCTGAAATACTTCTTAGGAGGCTCCTCCATGAAGTCCTCTCTCTCTATATACAGGTACTTGCCAAACGCCACCTTTCTGCTGCCGAGTTCCTCATTCTCCTGATTGTTCTCAACATCGAGATATTCAACCTGATCCTCTGGATAATTATCGATCACAAGCTTCACAGGATCCACAACCGCCATATATCTCTTGGCAGAAAGCTTTAAATCATCACGAACGCAGTATTCAAGCATAGCGTAGTCAACAGATGACTGGCTCTTTGATATTCCAACCAACTCCATGAACTTCTTGATGGCAGATGGTGTAAAGCCTCTTCTTCTGAGGGCAGCTATACTTACAAGACGCGGATCATCCCATCCATCAACAATTCCATCCTCAACGAGCTTCTTGATATATCTCTTACCTGTTATTACATTTGTCAGGTAAAGCTTTGCAAACTCTATCTGCTTTGGTGTGCCGTCAGGTGAATCCTTGTAGCCAAGCTCCATAACTACCCAGTCATACAGAGGTCTGTGATCCTCGAACTCAAGTGTACATATGGAATGTGTAACACCCTCGATCGCATCCTCAATAGGATGAGCAAAATCATACATAGGATAGATGCACCACTTGTCACCTGTGTTGTGATGGTTCATCCTTGCTATTCTGTAAATAATAGGATCTCTCATATTGATATTAGGGCTTGCCATATCTATCTTGGCACGGAGTACCTTGCTTCCATCAGGGAACTCACCATTCTTCATTCTCTCGAACAGGTCAAGATTCTCCTCTACACTTCTGTCTCTGTATGGGCTGTTCTTACCCGGCTCGGTAAGTGTTCCTCTGTACTCTCTGATCTCATCTGCGTTGAGGTCACACACATAAGCCTTGCCCTTCTTGATGAGCTTTATGGCTGCCTCATACATCTGATCAAAATAGTTAGATGCAAAGAACACTCTGTCGCCAAAGTCTGCTCCAAGCCACTTTACATCTGCAAGTATAGACTCAACAAACTCTGTCTTTTCCTTTGTAGGATTCGTATCGTCAAATCTGAGATTAAACTGCCCGCCATACTGCTGTGCCAGTCCGTAATTTAAAAGTATTGATTTGGCATGTCCTATATGTAAATATCCATTCGGCTCCGGTGGGAATCTGGTAACGATCTTCGGAACCTTTCCCTCAGCGATATCTTTCTCAATTATCTGTTCAATGAAATTCTTGCTTGTCATCTCTTCAGCCATTTTCCAAACTGCCTCCCGCTTATGATCTATATTCTTTATCCACAAATTCTAATCCCTGACATTCATCAGTGGAATTATCTTTCAGGATTTTCGTCGCACAAATTCCCATATCTGATTTTTGCACGTGATTAATATTAGTTTACCATACTTTTGCCGCTTGTACCACAATTATATTTGGATTTGCCATATTTTTCACCTCAAAAATAAATATTTTGCTTGATTTTTGGCATACGTTTTGTTATAGTTATTATTGCTTTTGGAAAGCAGGCTACTATAGCTCAGGTGGTAGAGCGCAACATTGGTAATGTTGAGGTCACGGGTCCGACTCCCGTTAGTAGCTTTTTTTTGTGCAATAAAAAAGAGATTCGCCCATCTATCACACACAGATTTGCGGATCTCTCTTTTAAATTAATAATTTGCCTAAAGTTTATACATCTCTCAGTTTTGCTCTTATCCTCTGAACTGCATTGTCTATCGATTTTGCGGTTTTTCCAAGTCTTTCCCCTATCTCTTCGTAGGATGCTCCCGTGAGGTATTCATCTAATACCTGATGTTCAAACTTTGAAAGCTTGCTCTCTATGACCTTTATCAGATCTGACTCCTGAAGCCTTGCCAGCATGATATCCTCCGGGTTGGTTATAACACCGCTGTCCATCTCATCAAGCGGACTCACATAGTCCCCATTTCCATCACCATATATGGATATATAATGATTCAGAGGTATATTTTTCCTGTTATTTGAATTGTTGATGGCCGTGAGCATCTGTCTTCTCACACACATGAAGGCAAATGTCTTAAATGACGCTCCCTTATCGGCTTTGTAATCATTGACAGCTTTTACAAGGCCTATCATGCCCTCCTGGATCAAATCCTCCTCATCAGCACCTATGATGTACAGACTTCTGCTCTGTCTGGTAACAAGAGGACCAAACCGTTTGATGAGCGTCTCCATGGCGTCGTTATTCTTCTCTTTATTTATTAGTTCCAGCAGTTCGTTATCTGATAAATCTGAATACATATCCCTACCTTTATTTCTTTAACCTCTGTCTGACAACCTCATAAGCCAGAACACCCGCAGCCACAGATGCGTTTAGCGAATCGATATCCCCCTTCATAGGAACGGACACAACATAATCGCATTTCTCCTTGACCAGTCTGCTCACACCGCTGCCCTCATTTCCGATCACAAGTCCGAGAGAGCCTGTGAGGTTGCAGTTATACATGAGTTCTCCATCCATGTCAGCACACGCAAACCACATACCACGCTCTTTAAGCTCCTCTATGGTCTTGCTGATATTTGTAACCTTAGCAACAGGTGTGTAGTTGATGGCCCCTGCCGATGCCTTTACGACGGTGGCCGTTATGCCGACTGCACGTCTCTTTGGAATTATGACTCCATGTGCGCCACACAGATTTGCTGTTCTTATGATCGCACCGAGGTTATGTGGATCCTCAATCTCATCAAGTATGAAGAAAAATGGATCCTCTCCTCTGCTCTCTGCAAGTGCAAACATATCCTCTATCTCAGCATACTTGTAGGCAGCAGCGTGGGCGATAACACCCTGATGTTTCCCTGCCTGTGACATCTGATTTAACTTATCCTTTGAGAGATAGTTTATCACAGTGTCCTGCTTCTTTGCCTCTCTAACTATGCTGTTCACCACACCATCTCTGCATCCGTCAAGAACATACAGCTTATCTATAGTCTTTCCTGATCTGAAAGCCTCAAGCACTGCATTTCTTCCCTCTATGACAAATGCCTCCTCATCATTTCCACTTACATTGTTGTTCTCAAATTCTCTGCTCATATTACTCTCCATCCACCGTCGCGGTGTCTTCTTCATATTTATCTGTCTCTACATTTTTCTCATTGTTATCATCAGCATCTGGCATTGACAGTATCAATTTCGTGATCTCAAACATCCTGTCATACTGCTTATCGAGATACAGATATCCTATAAGGCACTCAAATCCAGTCGCCATACGGTACTGTCCAACCGTGGCATTCTTGGCTGTGGAATGTGTCTTTGTATTTCTTCCTCTCTTGTATATCCACTCCTCATCATCGGTTAGAAGTCCATTGTCTAGCAGATAAATGATATATCCCGCCTGTGCTTCAGCCTTAACCTTCTGGCTGACTTCTTTGTGATATTTGTACGCCTGCTTATTGTCCTTCGTGACCGCAAGTGTCTTTATGAGAAGATCAAACACACTGTCGCCTATATATGCCAGGGACAGCGGAGAATACTCTCTGGGATTTGTGTACGTCACTCCTAGTATATCAGTGAAATAACTGTCTATGCTCTTTTCCATTTTACGCCCTCTCTTGTATCCTCAAGGATGATTCCCATGCTGCTGAGCTGATCACGGATCTCATCTGCTCTTGCAAAGTTCTTTGACTTTCTGGCCGCCTGTCTCTCCTCGATAAGAGCCTCTATATCAGAATCAAGAATCTCCTCTTTCTTCTCGGTGATGATTCCAAGTATGTCACAGAGTTTTTCTATGGTATTAAGTACAAGCTCCACTGTGGCCTTTGATGACTCCTCGGTCACATTTACATTTGCATACTTTACAAGCTCGAATATAACTGATATTGCATCCGCAGTGTTGAGGTCGTCATCCATGGCATCCTCATATTTCTTTACAAATGCATCCATCTCATCAGCTGCTGCCTTATCCACTTCACCGTCTGTACCATTTATTGACTTCAGTCTATCTACTGCTGTGAGTATTCTCTCAAGTCCATTCTTTGAAGCCTCGACAAGCTCCGCTGAGAAGTTGAGAGGACTTCTGTAGTGTGCTGACAGCATGAAGAATCTGATAACCTGAAGAGGATACTTCTCGGCGATCTCCCTGACTGTGAAGAAATTGCCAAGGGACTTGGACATCTTCTCATTGTTAATCTTGAGGAAACCGTTGTGCATCCAGTATCTTGCAAATTCCGTGCCATTTGCAGCCTCACTCTGGGCTATCTCGTTCTCATGGTGTGGGAATATAAGATCCTCACCGCCGGCATGTATATCTATGACATCACCGATATACTTCTTGGACATAACAGAGCACTCAAGATGCCAGCCAGGTCTTCCGTCACCCCATGGTGATGGCCATGATGGCTCTCCCTCTTTCTTAGGTTTCCAGAGAACGAAATCAAGTGGATCTTCCTTCTCATCAACTCCGGATACGAGAAGATCTCTGTTGCCTGAACGAAGGTCGTCTATGTTCTTCTTTGAAAGCTTGCCATAGTCCTTGAACTTTCTTGTTCTGAAATATACTGTTCCATTCACCTCATATGCATAGTCCTTCTCTATGAGCGTCTTGACCATCTCTATCATATCAGGTATCTCCTCGGTAGCCTTTGGATGTGTCGTCGCCTCGCGGACATTGAGCGCTGCCATATCCTTCTTGACCTCTGCGATATATCTCTCCGATATAACGCTGGCATCCACGCCCTCCGCATTGGCACGCTTGATAATCTTATCATCAACATCAGTGAAATTCGATACATAATTGACCTCATATCCCTTGTACTCCAGATATCTTCTGAGAGTATCAAATACTATCATAGGTCTGGCATTTCCTATATGAATATAGTCATACACCGTAGGTCCACATACATATATTCCGACCTTGCCCTCATTGATCGGCTTAAACTCTTCTTTTCTTCTCGTGAGCGTGTTTAAAATCTTCATAAAATATATCGTCCTTTCTATAAACATTTCCTTGCTTAAAATACTTCAGTTAATTTTTTTCTGCCGTATACAACCAGTAGATGTAATCGGCAAATGGGACTGTAAACAAAAAAACTCCGTCCCAATACACATATGATATGCATATAGAGACGAAGTATTATATCGCGTACATTATATAAAGTAAATTATATAACATATATTGTCTGCGTATATTATCTCCGCGGTTCCACTCTAATTGGATATATCAAGATCTGAATCATATTCACATCTTCACATAATCCCACTTTTTATAGGTATAACGTTCCACACACGTGCCAGAATACTCTATTATAGCAAATCCATAATACATAATTAATTTCCCCTGGCAAGCTCCCAGATGCACTTCACCCCATCTCCGATAACCATGCTCACAGCCGATGGCACAGTCTCTCTGAATCTTCTGAATGTGGCTACTCTCCCTGTTCAAAGCCTTTCTAGTCTAGTATATGTGGGGATGTTGGCTTTGTCAACGATTTCATTTTTCTATGAATCCGTGTTTATAATCCACGTTTATAACTCAGTTCTATAATTCACTTCAATAATCCACTTCAATAATCCACTTCAATAACTCACCTCTATAATTCACCTCTATAATTCAGTTCTATAAAATCCGAATAAAAATTTCAAATAAATTCACACATAATTGATTTTGACTATTCCCACTGTTATACTCTATATACAAACAGCAATATACAAATTCAACGATATACCAATCCAGAAATTAACCATTCGAAACAGGAGAAATTCAATGTTAGATATTACTATCACAGAAACTAGAGATTTCGTAAAGAAACTTCTCATGGAAAATACATTTGACCACTTTCTCGCCATGGAGGCATTTGTAAAAAGCGGCATCACATACAGCTTTGATGGAAGAATAAACAAGGATTTCTATGATAAGGAAGAACTAGAGTCAATGACCTCTACATCATATACGACCTGGGAAAATCTCAGAACCCACGTATACAATGTGATCCGAGGAAAGAAACTTCCGCTTAGTTTCAAGATCGTACTGGTGCTCTCGCAGCAAGATATCATGGATATGCTTGAGAAGAACCACCTCACGATCCCCGTCTCTGACGTTGCCAACCTCACACTCAATATCTATTATGACGGAATGAGCATACAGCTCACTTCCATGGCAACCCAGAACATTTTTACCATGGACAAAACCCTTGAACATGTATGGGACGCAGAGATACGGGAGTTTCTGAAGAAAGCCGGCATATATTTTACCGACAACTAAACACTTCATTTATGAATATATTCAAGAAGTCTGAGTTTTTATCTGCTCAGACTTTTTTATTTTCATAGGCAGCAGCTAAAGGAAGGCTTGCGCGGGGTTCTTGTTAGCACTCATTTTATTTGAGTGCTAATTTTTTCTTGACTTTACCTCTCCTCTGATTTATCATACTTTTTAGCTTGATGTGTCAGTGTACATTTCTATTATGACATCGCACACAAATAGGGGATGGCACATCATTAAATCAATATCACACTAATTTCAAGGAGATGTATACGATATGAAGAACGGAAATTTATCAATCAATAGTGAAAACATTTTCCCTGTCATCAAGAAATGGCTCTATTCAGACCATGACATATTTGTCAGGGAACTTATATCAAATGGCTGTGATGCCGTAACAAAGCTTAAAAAGCTGTCACTCATGGGCGAGTTTGACGAACCCGACGAGCCTTACCGCATCGATGTAACCACAAGCGCCAACGACAAGACGATAACCTTCACCGATAACGGTATCGGTATGACAGAGGAGGAAGTTGAGAAGTATATCAACCAGATTGCATTCTCTGGAGCTGAGGCATTCCTTGAGCAGTACAAGGACAAGGCAACAGAGGAACAGATCATCGGTCACTTCGGACTCGGTTTCTACTCAGCATTCATGGTCGCAGACAAGGTTACAATAGAGACAAAATCATATAAAGAAGATGAAGATGCTGTCTACTGGGAGTGCAAGGACGGTCTTGAATACTCCATGAAGAAATGCGTAAAAGCTGACCGTGGTACAACTATCACCCTCTACCTGAACGAGGACAGCTATGAATTTGCAAATGAATATAGAATCAAAGAAGTGATAGACAAATACTGTTCATTCATGCCTGTTGAGATCTACTACACCAACGCTGATGCTCCAAAGGAAGATCCTAAGGATGCCACTGTTGATGTAGATGCAAAGGAAGTCGATGAAAAAGCAAACGACGCTGAAACCACCACAGACAGCAAGACCACTGATGCGAAGGATTCTGATGACGGCGCCAAGGATGCAAATAGTGAAGAAAAGAAAGACGAGAAGAAGCCTGAAGCTCCTAAACCTCTTAACACCACTACCCCTCTGTGGGCAAAGCATCCAAACGATTGCACTGATGATGAGTACAAAGAATTCTACAGAAAGGTTTTCCACGATTACAAGGAGCCTCTGTTCTGGATACATTTGAACATGGATTATCCATTCAACCTTAAGGGTATCCTGTACTTCCCTAAGATCAACACGCAGTATGACAACCTTGAGGGAACCATCAAGCTGTACAACAACCAGGTATTTGTCGCTGATAACATCAAGGAAGTTATACCAGAATTCCTCATGCTGCTTAAGGGATGTATCGACTGCCCTGATCTTCCGCTGAACGTGTCACGTAGTGCACTTCAGAACGATGGATTTGTAAAGAAGATTTCTGACTACATCACCAAGAAGGTTGCCGATAAGCTTTCAGGCATGTACAAGGTTCACAGAGAGGACTATGAAAAGTATTGGGACGACATCAATCCATTTATCAAGTTTGGATGTCTGAAGGATCTTAAGTTCCTTGACAAGATGAAGGACTACTGCATCTACAAAAATCTGGAAGGCAAATATGTCACACTTCCTGAATATCTTGAGGCAGGAAAAGAGAAATATGAGAACAAGGTATTCTATGTAACTGACGAGCAGGCTCAGTCACAGTATATCAACATGTTCAAGAACGAGGGAATGGATGCCCTGATCATGACTCAGACAATAGACAGTCCATTCATCACACTTCTTGAGCAGAAGAACGAGAATGTTCACTTCTACAGAATAGATGCAGAACTCTCAGACAACTTCGTAGGAGAGGAATTGTCAGAGGAGACCGCTAAGGAATACAAGGATAAACTCACAGCCACATTCGAGAAAGCTCTTGATATAAAGAATCTGAATGTAAAGGTTGAATCCCTGAAAGATGAGAACACCTCTTCTATCCTGACGCAGCCTGAGGAGACAAGACGTATGCAGGAGATGATGAAGATGTATGGTATGGCAGGCATGGATCCATCCATGTTTGGACAGGGTGAAGGTGAGACTCTTATCCTCAACAGCAACAACAAGCTTGTTAAGTATGTACTCGACAATCCTGACGGTGAGAACACAGCAACAATCTGCTGCCAGCTGTATGATCTGGCTGTACTTGCCAACCGTCCGCTTTCAGCCGATGCAATGACCAAATTCATCGCACGAAGCAACGAAGTACTCGGCATTCTTGCAAAATAGAATTCCTTTAGTTCAAAAGCTGTAAATTAATATTAACCATAAAAAACAGGTAATCATCCAGCATACTGCATGTTGGATAATTACCTGTTTTCTTTATAAACTCTAATCCATTTTATAACCTGATAGTTATAAATCTCCGACTTTTCATTAACTATTTACATGGACTCACATGGCAGGCTAATGAGCCAGGATCTCAACACCATGGTCCGTCATAACCAGTGTATACTCCCACTGCGCTGATGGTGATCCATCCTCTGTGTAGATAGTCCATCCATCATCAGCATCCTGATATACATCAGGGCCTCCCATATTTATCATAGGCTCGATGGTAAATACCATGCCCGGAGCCAGAACATAATCCTTTCCAGGTTGTCCGATATGACTCACATATGGTTCCTCATGTATCTCAAGTCCAACACCATGTCCGCCGATCTCCCTTACAACAGAATATCCCTGTTCCTTTGCAAATTTATTTATGGCATATCCTATATCTCCGATCGTCACATAAGGCTTGCTGCAAACCTCCACTCCTATATCAAGAGCCTTCTTGGTATCTTCAACAAGCTTCTTCCATGCAGGATCAACGTCTCCAAGCATGAACATTCTCGATGAATCCCCAAAATATCCCTTATACTGTGTTGTACAGTCGATATTCACTATATCTCCATCCTGAAGGATGATATCGTCACTAGGTATTCCGTGGCATACAACATCATTTACCGAGATACATACACTCTTAGGATAACCCTCGTATCCAAGACAGGCTGGTATAGCATCTATGGATTTTGTGTAATTATATATAAGGTCATCAAGCTCCCTGGTAGATACACCTATTTTGACAAATGGAGTGATATAGTCAAGAACCATTGTGTTCACCTTTGAAGCTTCTCTGATACCCTCTATCTGCTCTGCATTCTTTATCATAGCATGTGTAGGAATCTTGAATCCCCTGTTTTTCATATCCTCAAGCTTATCATCAAGAGCAAGATGGCATGTCTTATATTTCCTGCCACTGCCGCACCAACACACATCATTTCTGCCAAGTTTCATAATTAACCTCTTTCCTGTATTTATGATTTATTCCACGAATACTATAATACGTTTTGTATATAAATGCCACACATTATATGATAAATATTTTCAATCATCTAAATTGTTCCATCCCAAATACTGTGCGACATAGCTGTAATATCCGGTTTCTGTTATGTTGTCTGCGGCAGTAAATTTGTCTGCCACATATAGCTGCATGGCATCTAAAGTCTCCTGACTTACACTGCCGCGTATCTCATCTGTTGCCGCATTGTACTCATACGCATCCGTAATATAACTTCTGTCCGGGAACAGAACAAGTCCCGCACCCGTAGACAATATATCCCTTCCAATTATCAGTCTGGAATCATAGTCTGCTCCCATCAGATTAAGCATGGTCGGCAGAATATCTATACTGCTGCATACCTTATCAACCTTTACAGGCTCATCCATGGATCCCGACCATATAACAAGCTTGCTCCTGTAAGCTTCCAGACCGCTTCCAAATGTGGTTCCTGCAAGTTCATCCACCACCTCCATATTATCATATGGCACATGATCCCCTGCAAGAACTATAACAGTTTTATCAAGAAGATTTTTCTTCTCAAGCTTGTCCATAAGTTCCTCAAGCATCTTCTCCATCTCATACTGTGAGGCAAGATATGCCTTTGTCGTGTCAGTGTAATTAAGACCGGCCACAACCTCTTTGTTCTTCTCTGCCATGGCATTTGCCGAACCATATCCATAAGGGACGTGTCCGCTGACTGTGAGATAATACAGATGGAATGGTTCATCCGCTGAATACTTATCAAATGTCTCATCGAGCATGACCAGATCCGACTGTGGCCACATATCCTGTCCATCCTCATCAGTCTGGTATTCCAGTCCGTTGCCGCTGGCTATCCACTCATATCCCAGGGCAGGATGTGTGATATCTCTGTCATAATATGTATAATCATTGTCATGGAATGCATAGCAGTTGTAACCGAGTCTCTTCAGTGTATTGCCCATTGAAAACAGCATTCCATTCTCATTGTCAGCGGCGCGGCACATACTAAGATACCCACCGTTTTTTGTAGGACTTCCCATAAGATTTGCATACTCGCCACCAAGCGTAGAGCCATACCAGAGCGGCTGGTAATAATTTTCAAATACGAAGCCCTCATTTGTAAGCTTGGACAATGTAGGAAATAATCCGGATTCAAGAGCATATCCGGTATATCCCTCCGCAGTTATCCATATGACATTATATCCCTTGAACATCCCCGTGTACTCATTCTTATTCGTAGGAGTGAGATTCTTAAAATACTCTGAAAGGGACGCCACCGCATCACTTCCCACCAGTTCATTTAAGGCATCAAAATCTATATCAAGGACATTCGGCGACGTATCTATCTTCACTATCTCCTCTGTAGTATTCTCCTGAGTTGTATGCTCTCCCGTGCTGACAGACTGCTCTGTATCAGTCTGTGCCAGGGCAGTATCTATATCTACTTCCCCGCCTGAAGCAAAATTTATATTTCCTTTTGTCTTACTGCTTCCACCAATGCCTTCTCTGATATCTATGACAAGACTCTCCATGACACCTAGTTTTTCCACTGCCAGATCAACAGAGGTATACTGCTTATATACCTTATAATCACTGTATACATCAGAATCAAGAGCCCACATCACAAATATAACCGCCACATATATGACAGATACGCCTGCAAGGCTTATAAGATTCATCCACCATCTTCTGCGCTCAAATGAAAGGAATACCCAGATACATATGATTGAGATAAGAATAGGGACAGCAAGCATGATAATGTCAAGCAACTCCGACTTGATATTGCCCAGTACAGTATCCGCATTGTCAGCAGCCTGATTTCCAAACTTAAGTGTACCCACCAAAGACAGATAATTGTTGAACACTGAATGATACACATATTGAGCAATAAACAAAATCCCGATAAATAAAGTAAGAACGGTCGCGATTATCTTGTTCACTACTGGTATAAATATTCCTGTAATAAGGCCACACACTCCGCCAGCCACCAGAGAAAATGCAAGTATAACCCATATATTTCCATCTGTGATATCAAAGTTCATCCCATGAAACAGCATCTCATAATACAGAATCAACGCAGTAAAAAGAATCCATCCTGACCACCTGCCAAAATACTCCTGTACATCCCCTTTCACAGCACTAAACAGCTTTCCCATTACACATTTTCTCCTTGATGACATAAAATAAAGGTATGGTATAAACCACACCTTTATTTATATAATATTATTCGACTTTTTACAACAATTTAAGATAGTTTACATCTACTTTACACCATACTTGTCATAGTATGCATCTATTGCAGCCTTTAATGTGTCATCAATTATAACTCTGCCCTTATACTCCTTGTTGTACAGATGTTCAACAACCTCTGCCATGGTAACGATAGCTGTTGTCTTAATGCCATAATTCTCTTCAATCTCAGTGAGAGCACTCTTCTCTCCCTGACCTCTCTCCATTCTGTCAACAGAAACGACAAGTCCCATAACATCCACATCGCCCTGGGCCTTGATGATAGGAAGTGTCTCCTGGATAGATGTTCCGGCTGTTGTTACATCCTCGATAATAACGACCTTGTCTCCATCCTCGATAGGACTTCCAAGCAGGATTCCCTTATCTCCGTGATCCTTTACCTCTTTTCTGTTTGAACAATACTTGATGTCCTCGTCATACATCTCAGCGATGGACATAGTAGTCGCAACTGTAAGAGGGATTCCCTTATATGCAGGTCCAAATAATACATCGAAATCAAGTCCGAACTCAGCGTTGATAGCCTCTGCATAGTACTCACCAAGTCTCTTGAGCTGTGCTCCTGTTCTATAGAAACCTGTATTTACAAAAAATGGTGTCTTTCTGCCACTCTTGGTAACGAAATCTCCAAACTTGAGTACGTTACAATCGATCATAAACTCGATAAATTCCTTCTTGTACTGTTCCATAACTCTGAATCCTCCTGTTTAAGCCTCTTTTTCGTTTTCAACACTGCAATCTGGGTTCCAATACAAAACTATCTTATATCAGAATCTAAATCTCACAAAGTATATCATCGAATATGTAATTTTTCAACCAGACAATTATTTATGCCAGATTACAGCAGATTGCCATTCCAGATTGCCGTGCCAGATCACATAATATAAATTATCACATCATGCATAAATTCACTTCACGCAGCCGATAAGTTCATGTATATCGCTGATGGAATTCTTATTCATATACTCTTCTATGCCTTTGATTATCTCAACTGTCGCATATGGATTGTGGAAGTTCGCTGTACCAACAGCAACCGCACTTGCTCCAACCATGATCATCTCAAGAGCATCCTCTGTTGTTGCAACTCCGCCCATTCCGATGATCGGAAGCTTTATCGCATTTGCTACCTGGTATACCATACGCACTGCTATCGGATGGATCGCAGGGCCTGACACACCAGCTGTCTTATTCGCAACCGCAAATGTCCTTCTGTTCACATCTATCTTCATGCCTGTCAGTGTGTTGATAAGTGATACCGCATCAGCACCGCCTGCCTCAGCCGCTCTTGCCATCTCGGTTATATCTGTGACATTAGGACTCAGCTTCATGATGATAGGCTGCTTTGCCGCTGCCTTAACCGCCTTGGTTATATCATAGAGAGCATCCGGCTGCTGGCCAAATACGATTCCGCCCTCTTTGACATTCGGACATGACACGTTGATCTCAAGCAGATCGACATCACAGTCCCCCAGCTTCTCAACGCAATCAACATAGTCCTCCTTGGATTTTCCACACACGTTGACAATGATCTTTGTATCGTAATCTCTGAGAAATGGAATATCCCTCTTCTTGAACACATCTATCCCCGGGTTCTGAAGTCCTATGGCATTCATCATTCCACCATAGGTCTCCGCTATACGAGGTGTAGGATTGCCCGGCCAAGGCACATTTGCAACACCCTTGGTGGTCACAGCGCCGAGCTGTGAAAGATCCACAAACTCGCTGTACTCCATACCTGAGCCAAATGTTCCTGATGCAACTGTTATCGGGTTCTTGAGTGTAACACCCGCTATATCCACTGACATATTGATCTTATCTGACATTACAGCTCCACCTCCTCTGCATAGAATACAGGACCGTCCTTGCATATTCTTCTGTTGTGCACCTGTGAGTGCTCGTCTATATCCTTAGTCTTGCATACGCATGCGAGACATGCGCCCACACCACACGCCATCTTCTCCTCCATGGATATCTGACACTCAATGCCCTTCTCCATGGCGTAAGCCTTGATTCCACGAAGCATAGGGGTCGGACCACATGCATATATGACAGCACCGTCCACGCCGTATTCCTTTATGGCATCTATTACATTGCCCTTCACACCGTGCTGGCCATCCTCAGATGACATGTACACGTGTGCGTACGGCTCAAACTCTTCGTTAAGAAAGATTTCGTCCCTGTATCCGAGTACAACCGACTTCTCGCAATCAAGCTCCTTTGCAAGCTGAAGCATAGGTGGGATTCCTATACCGCCGCCTATCAGGATCGCCTTCTTGTCCGACTTCATGAAACCATTTCCAAGAGGTCCCAATATATCCACGGTATCGCCTGCCACAAGCTGAGAAAACTCCTTTGTTCCAAATCCAACCACTCTGTACACAAGGCGAAGTGTACCCTTCTCCCTGTCTATGCCACAGAGGCTGATAGGTCTCGGGAGCATCTTGCTGCCATCATGAGTGTACACAGACACAAACTGTCCTGCTATAGCCTGTACAGCTATCTCAGGTGCCTCAAGCACCAGACTGTATACGTCAGTGGCAAGAGTCTCCTGGCTGACCACCTTTGCTGTCATCTTAAGTTTGCCCATAGTCTTCCTCCATCATCTCTTTATTATCAGTGTTCTGCGGGCCAGGTATATCAGATCTGTTTAACATATATAATCCTGCCAAGTCCACAAACACGCTCTATCTCTCTTATGCATCGAGTGCGCCGTTGATATCCTCGATCATGTCAACTACTGCCTGTCTTGAAGCATCAGCGTAGTTCTCTGCACCAAACTGTGCATACTTGTCCTGCTTATAAGCTGCAATTATTCCTCTTGATGAATTGACGATCGCACCGAGTCTGTCTTCATTGAAGTAGTGTACAAGGTCTGCAGCCTTACCGCCCTGTGCTCCATAACCAGGTACAAGGATAAATGACTTTGGCATAATCTTTCTGAGTACCTTGCCCATCTCAGGGTATGTTGCACCGACAACAGCTCCAACTGCTGAATAGCCAGACTCACCTACAACGTCGCTGCCCCATTTGTCTACCATCTCACCAACTATCTCATACAGTGGACGACCATCCACAAGTCTGTCCTGGAACTCGCCTGATGATGGATTCGATGTCTTGACAAGAACGAAAATACCTTTGTTCTCTTCCTTGCACACATCCACAAATGGCTTAACACCGTCTGTTCCAAGGTATGGGTTCACTGTGATGAAATCCTCATCAAATCCGGCATATGTCTTGCTTCCTACCTGTACCTTTCCGATATGACCAACCGCATATGCTGTAGATGTTGAACCTATATCGCCTCTCTTTATATCTCCGATAACGACAAGTCCCTTCTCCTTGCAGTAATCAACAGTCTTCTTGAATGCCTTGAGTCCTTCGATTCCGAACTGCTCGTACATAGCTATCTGTGGCTTAACCGCAGGAATGAGGTCATATGTTGCATCAACTATTCCCTTGTTGAACTGCCATATAGCCTCGGCAGCACCCTCGAGTGTCTCTCCATACTCTGCAAATGCAGCCTTCTGGATATGCTCTGGCACATAGTTAAGCATAGGATCAAGACCCACTACTATAGGTGCATTTGTCTTCTGAATGTTTTTAACTAACTTGTCTATCATGATATTTTCTCCTTAAAATGTATTTTCTTATTTCATATTTATATATCGACTTTATATATTGACATCGCTATATATGAATATCACTGCTCAATATGAACAAAGTATTTTAATATGTAATCCAAAATATGCAATCTAAAATATATAATCTAAAATATATAATCCAAATTAAATTATCTAGAACGTCTCCTCATCGCAGGCATAGCTGCCCAAGATGGTAAACTCCTCAGTCTCATTCATAAGCTGGAACACCAGCGCTTGTATATCTTTTTTCAGGAAGTTCGCTGATAATTCAACATAGAATCTATAGTTCCAATGCTCCTGTCTGTTCGGAGCCGAGTGTATCTCAGTGAGGTTCACTCCATAATCTGAGATCATCGAAAGCACACTGCTCAGACTTCCGCTCCTGTTCTTGCACACGAACATAACCTTCAGCCTGTTGTGATTCTCCTCAACTATAAGATGATCAGTAAATGTCACGACTTTTTTATTATGTCCATTCTCATTCACCACATTACATCTATATATATATAATCTGTTGTTGGTGAGCACCTCATGAAGGGCGTCCGACACACCATAGCTGATATCCTCAAGTATACCCATTCCGGCATCTACCTTCCCGGACTTTATAAGTTCATACACATCATCATACGAATCAACCGCCACTACCTTATCCCTCGAACAGCCCTGACATATATAAAGCTCAGGCTTTATCATAGCCACAGCATCTATCTCCGGCTCGTTCTCTTCATAGTCCACATTCAGGCAGTTACGAAGCTCCAGGGTCCTTCCATACTGATACTTTCTGCTTATCTCCATAATCCTCTTAATAAGAGCAGTGTATTCCATCTTGATATCATCATCAACATCTCCTGTAAGATTGGATATGATGGTCTCCTCGCGGTCTGGCTTATATATATCATCATCTGTCTCAGCCTTCACCCGGGCCACCTTGTCTGCAAGCATCATCCTCTCTTTAAAAAGCTGCTTGATCTCCTTATCGACTCTGTCTATGTTCTTTCTAACATCTGATAAAGTCATCACGTATCCTCCAGTCAGTCATCAGCTGTAACCTGATGTTCATAGTCTTTTTTAATATACCATCTGCAACAATCTAATTCAAGTTTCCCCGTGACTAAATCCATATTTAAAATGGCCACAAAAACAAGAACATCGCCCCGGCAGCCAATAATAATCCAATTAGAAATCCTGTAACTATTCTTCCCCTTGTACTTTTCATACCTGATATGATGAGCAGTGCTATCACCGCTCCACACATATCTATAAGCACATCTGTGCCCTTGCCTGCCCTGTCGGCAACAAAAAGCTGATGTATCTCATCTGAGCAAGCATAGGCAAATGTAATAGCCGCAGACCACACATATGTCCACCCTGCAGATATCTTTCCGCAGTTTTTCTTCACAGCAAGAACTAGCAATGCCATGAGAATTCCATACTCCGTCATATGGGCACCTTTTCTGACCATCACCTCGACCACGCCTGTCATACGGTCAACTACCGGTGCCGTATCGTGTCTCGCTTTCTGGAATAAATCCACTATCAGACCAGTTATCGGATTGCTGACAGCAGATGATCCCTCTCCTGTTTTGGATGACATATAGAATATAAATACCATCCACAGAATGACCGGTACTATATATATGTATTTTTTTTCTTTCTTCTTAGAGCTTCTTGCCATAATTCTCGCACCTCCTGCATGAGTATATCATAAAAAATAGATTATTTTATATAAATTACTTTTTTTAGCTTGAAATATCATTTTTTTACCTATAATGTAAAAATGAGGTAATTGGAAGGGGCTAAACACATGAAAAAGAGAGGTAAATTATCATGGCAAGACAAAGGAAAAAGGGAAATCCAATTGTAACTGCAGTCATATTCGGAATCTTTGGAATAGTTCTGTTATTCCTGGGTATACGTACTTTTATCGGTTTGCACGGCACACTGCTCAATGTAACAACCTGTGATCCGTCAGAGATCAAACCGGGTGTATATGTAGAGGGAACCATATCATATGGTTACGGTGCATATATCGAAAAAACTACTACATATAACCACATTGTCACCAAGACAGACGGCTACTATTATCTTGTAGATATATGTGACAAGAATGCAGATGGATCAGACAATGACACTGCAAGATGGATCGGAATATCCATATCCAAGAGCGATAACGATAAGTTCAATGCAATCTCCACACAAGATGATGCACCACCTATCGAGATAACCGGAGTTATCCGCAAGAACAGCAGCAAGGTTCAAGGCTTCCTCGATGATTATATAACAAGCTACATTGATATGTACGCAAGCTACTATGGCTATACAGCAACCAGCGAGGATTATACCAGCGCCAAGGCCGAGGCCTTCCCTTATTATATAGAGATGGTCGATTCATCAGACTACATATTCAACTTTGTGCTCGGACTTATATTCGTCCTCGTCGCAGTGTTCATGGTATTCAAGGCAACAAGAGGCAAGAACCATATCAGTGCTCCTGCCCAGCCAGCCGGAACAGCATACTACGATGGCAGTGGTGATTTCAATGGTATCAACGCAACAGGTGATGTGTATCACAGTGATCCTTTCTATTCGCAGCAACCAGCTGCAGATGAGCAGCAGACCACTGATACAACAACATATGGCGCTACAGACACAGCAATCCCATCATCCTCATTCACTCTCAAAAGCGATGACTAGGACAATGATATAGACAATATATAAACAGTCAAAAAGAAGGCATACACAGATCATAATCAATATGATCCGCATATGCCTTCTTCTTTTATGCTTCTATATCCTACTTTCCAAAGTATCTGTCAAGAAGTCCCTTCAGAGCCTTGCCATGTCTTGCCTCGTCTCTTGCCATCTCATGAACTGTATCATGTATAGCATCCAGATTGTTCTTCTTTGCGCACTTCGCAAGATCAACTTTACCAGCTGTTGCACCGAACTCGCAGTCAACTCTCCATGCAAGGTTCTTCTCTGTTGAAGCTGTCATGTTCTGCTCAAGATCTGAGCCAAGCATCTCTGCAAACTTTGCTGCATGCTCAGCCTCCTCATATGCTGCCTTCTCCCAGTAGAGACCGATCTCAGGATATCCCTCACGATGTGCTACACGAGCCATGCAGAGGTACATTCCAACCTCAGAGCACTCGCCCTCAAAATTAGCCTTGAGCTGGTCAAAGATATACTTCTTGTCCTCATCGCTGATCTCAGGATTGTTCTTAACTGTCTCTGCATATACACCGAACTCATGCTCTGCTGCAAGTGTGAGCTCGCCCTCAACCTTCTTGAACTTGTCTGCACCTGCGTGACAGATTGGGCACTCAGCTGGTGCCTGCTCTCCTTCATAGATATAACCACATACTGTACATACAAACTTTGCCATAATTAAATTCTCCTTTTCTTATTTTTATAATCTGGCCATCACATCAGCCATTTATTCTTTTGAACTATTATTCCTTTGTTGATGTTTATTTATCAACTATCATCTATTATACTAAAAAAATTTCAAATGTCAACACTATTGAGAATTATTCTTGATAATTTTATTATCAGATTGTTTAACATGTATATCGTGATTGTACATTATGTATATGTTTTTCTTTAGATATACAACACATAATACCACATAAACAATCACGGTTTATTTATAATCAAAATATAATCTAAAAAATTCCCGGACATTGCCAGCTTTGATATCACGCCTTTCCGAAATATCATCGTCCACGTTGTCCGGGAGTTTTATTATCTGTAAATAGTATCTATATTCAATTATCAGTCCTGTCCGAGAACTATCTTTTTCAGAAGATATTCATATCCCGTTATCGGTATAGGTTTGCTGTAATAGTATCCCTGTATATAGTGGCAGCCCCACTCTCTAAGATACTCTTTCTGCTCAAATGTCTCAACGCCCTCCGCAAGACTCTTAATTCCCAAATGTCTTGCCATAGTCAATATATCCTGAGTCATGAGCATATCTTTGTTGTTCGGCTCACCTGTAGCTATGCCATCAATAAAGCTTTTATCTATCTTGATGATGTCAAGCGGCATATCCTTTAAGAGTGCCATACTCGAATAACCAGTTCCAAAATCATCCATTGAAATCCTGAATCCATTATCCTTTAACTCATTCAACACTTTGATAAGATACTGGACATCTGCAAAGTCCGCACTCTCTGTTATCTCAAAATCTATTAATGAATGGTCAACACCATACTCATCAACTATATCGCACAGAACATATATGAGGTCTGGTCTGGATATCTGGTGTCTGGAAAGATTACAGGATATAGGAAACAACGGATAACCGAGTTCCTTCCACTCTTTGAACTTCTTGCACACCTTTCTCAGTACATACCTGTCAATGATATCTATAGTACCATCCGCCTCAAACTGTGGTACGAAATGCTTAGGTGATAATATATCTCCGCCTTTATAGAACCATCTTATCAGTGCCTCGGCTCCTGTCAGCTTATCATTCTGAGGATTATATTTCGGCTGAAGATACACCATGAGATCCTCATTCTCTATGGCATCAGGCAGCTCCAGCTTATACTGCTGCGCCATGACATATTCCCTCTTCATCTCAGATGTATATATTTTTATCTCATTCACATTCGTCTTAATACACTGAAGATGAGCCATCTGAGCCATATCTTCAATACGCATCGTAGTATTTATACGCTCAAATTCATCGTATACAACAAGACCACAGCTATAATATATTCTGTACTTCTTATTTGACGGCAGCTGTCCTATCTCCTCAAAGAAGGTGTAAAGCTTATTGAGCACTTCCTCCTCAGGCATATACTTGATTATCATGGCGAAATCATCCCGCTCACATTTTGCTGAATATAGTATCCAATCCTGTTTCGTCATGGCGTCACATATATATCTGAAAAGTTCCTTTGCAACATCCCGTCCCATAACATTGTTTATAAGCCGGTAACCCTTTATATCGAATCTTGCAAATATGAACTGGTCAAGTCCTATATATTCACACTGTTCCAACTTGCTCTTGAGCCACGTCCAATTATAGTGTCCTGTTGCAGGATCTCTGTAAGCTATCTCGTACAGATCTCTTTTGCTCATATTGTCAAGCGTAAGCATCTCCTCGGTTTTGGTCTTCTTGGACCATACCGGTATCTCAACACAAAGGCTGTCAGCACTCTCCATATAACATACATAAGGCAGTTTGTTATTTGACACCACATGCATCTTCTCTGTCTCTATATACAACTTGGCATATGAATACGCCGTGGTCATAAGCCTCGGTATGTCCTCTATAAGAGATATATCAAATCCCCTGATGTCAACTACATCAAATGCTGGAACCGTAATGCTCTCACATCCCCGTGGAAGCTCTTCCATATCGTTATATCCTATCTCAACGCCTCCACACAGACGGGAATATCCTGCATCTGTCATCTTTTCTGGCACGTAAAAAAGAGCTCTGTTCGCAAGAGGTCTGTATATATTGCCAAATACCTTGTACCAATCATATCCATTCTCCTCGCAGAACTCATCAAACCCATTCGCCTCATGGGATCTGAGTACATATATTTTTCTTTTTGGTTTATATGCCTTTGACCACTGATGTTCCATAACTTTCTAATTACCTCTGTTCCGTCTTCATGACCTTGCTTACCTTATATTTGATTCTAACACATTTATGACAAGCTATACAACATCTATTGTCCATCGGTCTGCTAACATTTTTATAATCAAACGCAAAACAGCACTCCTGCAAGTGGAAAATAAATGGTTAAGTTTCGTTTTTTTTCGTTGAATTTTTACCATATTTTTGTTAGCATAGATAAGGTTTTTCAATTATAATTAATAGGAGGCAAAAACGATGAAAAACAAACTATTTCTTAGCCTTGGTACAGTTATCTCTATTCTTGGTATTTCCCGGATAAGTGCTCTGGCGGCAGAAAGCGGTTCTGAAACCGAGTCACTCGGTGCGCAGCTTCCCTTGACATGGTGTATTCCATTTGTCTGTATGCTTCTGTGCATTGCCGTTATGCCACTCATAGCAGGTGAATGGTGGGAAAAACACAAGCAGTGGGCTGTCGCAGGCTGGTCTCTTTTATTTTTAATACCTTTTGCCATATTCCACGGTTTTGGAACCATGGGCGAACAATTGCTGGAAGTCATGATAGGTGACTATCTCACTTTTATCGTACTGTTATTTGCGCTGTTCTGCGTTGCCGGCAATATATCACTTGAGGGTGATCTGGTCGGAACACCAAAGCTCAACGTGGTATTACTCCTGATCGGTACTCTGCTCTCAAGCTGGATCGGTACCACCGGTGCCAGTATGCTCATGATCAGACCTATAATAAAGGCAAATAAATGGAGAAGACGAAAGGTACAGATAATCGTATTCTTTATCTTCCTCGTTTCCAATATTGGTGGATGTCTCACCCCTGTAGGTGATCCTCCACTTCTTATGGGATTCATGAACGGAGTTGACTTCTTTTGGAGTCTCAGACTTATAAAGGTCATGGCTGTAAATCTTGTTATCCTTCTTACAGTATTCTTCTTCCTCGATACAAGAGCATATAAGAAGGATATCTCAGATGGACGAGAGAAACCAGTCATTGACCCGGCAAACAAAAAACCTGTAAGACTTAAAGGTGCACATAACATCATATTCCTTATCATGATAGTTGGTGCCGTTATACTTAGTGGCGTTCTTCCTATGAAGTTCCCGGTATTTGCAAAGGGAATCAACTTCTGTGAAGGTGTCACACTGTCATGGGCTGCGATCATCGAGATAGTAATCATGCTTGCAGCAGCATTGCTGTCATTCAAGACTACAAATAAAAAAGTTCGTAAAGCCAACAACTTTACATGGGATGCCATACAGGAGGTTGCTATACTGTTCGTAGGTATATTTATTACCATGATACCGGCTCTGCTCATACTTAAAGCACGTGGATCTGAGCTTGGGCTCACACATCCTGCACAGTTCTTCTGGATGACAGGACTTCTGTCAAGCTTCCTTGACAACACGCCGACTTACCTTGTATTCTTCACCACTGCTGCTTCCAGCGGATTTACAGAGGGCCTCAGCACTGCAATGGGTGTAATACCACAGGTCATGCTGATGGCTATCTCGTGCGGTGCAGTATTTATGGGTGCAAATACCTACATCGGCAATGCACCGAACTTTATGGTACGATCAATTGCTGAGGAAAATGGTATCAAGATGCCTTCATTTGTCGGATATCTTGCATGGTCTGTAGCAATACTTGTACCTACATTTTTCATTGATACACTTTTATTCTTCTTATAAGGAGGGGTTTTATGAACGAATATGTTGTAAAAAATGATAACAAACTAACAGTCGGCATTGGCTGGGATGCCAAAAAGGTCGATCTCAAGAAAAAAATAAAGATAGCTTTTGACAACATCATGAGTGCAACATCTGAAGATACCTACGATCTCAATCTTGCTGCCATAGTTGAACACAACGATGGCACTGATCCGGAACTCGTATTCTGGGGTCACAAATACAGCCGCAGTGATTCTGTAGTTCTCAAGGGAGACGACAGAACCGGACAAAAAGAAGGAATTGATGAGGAGATGCGAATCTACCTTGACCGCGGAGAGAACGTTGGAAGGATCATACTCTTCCTCTACATCTACAACGGCAATCTTCACAAACAGTGTCTGGCCGAAGTCAAAAACGTATTTGCACTTATCAAATGCAAACATACCGAGAAGGTTTATGTTCGTGAGGACGCCATATTCAGCGCTTGTGAAGATGCAAAACACAATAACTGTTACGTATTTGGAGAGGTTCTTCACAATGGTGACGAATGGGTTGTAAGGGAGAGATCACAGTTTCTGCCTTACGATAAGTCAGAGGATATCTTCGAGTATTACACCTCAAGACACTATGTTCCTGATGAAGACGACTAAATCAGCATTTACATAATCAAGTGAACGGGCAGCATTACAAACTCCTTCACTTAATAAGAAAACCGCCTGCCGGCGTGTATCGTCGATATACAGATATCTGGTTTCAAGATATATGTATATTTTCCCTACACTGCCCGCAGGCGGATTTTTTATCTGAACGGTTCACCAGTTGCATATTTACACAGAGTTTTCTCAAATTCCTGCATATTACGCCATGCTTTCACAAATCTCAATCGAACCGTCATATATGTTATCTCACATAGTCTTTAATAATCTTTGTAGCTCTGTATCTTGAGAAGTTGAATCCTCTCACATATCCCTTATCATCATTACATTCCACAATATCACTGAGGACGCCCCCGACAGTCTCACATCTGTAATAAGAATATGTACTGGAATCACCATACTTCTCAAACACTTCTCTCAAATCATCATCAGCAGACACATCTTTATCTCTCAGATAATCTACAACATACGGTACGCCGTCACTTCCTATATCCATGACATATTTCAGATCCACATCACCACTGGCATGCTCAAGATTGTACTTCGCTATCACTGCTCCCGGCCTCACAAATGCATATAGCGCAAACATGATCATAACTGTTACAAATATAAACCTGAAAACCGGCATTCTACTATAAAACATACTCACCATTACGCCTGTCATTATTATTGTTGTCACAACAAGAGCCCATATCGTATTAATTCTGAGATAGGTGAGATCATACTCCTTTATGTACATCGAAAGTCTCACCGCTGAGGACGCTATCATAATATAGGTACAGACACACATAACTACCAGAGCTGTCTTCAGCATTACACTTTTTCTAAATATATCATTGAATATCAATACAATACATATATTTACGACTGCCACGAATAAAAGCTGGAAAAATCCTCGTCTGGCATACTCCGCATACGTAAGATCATCCGGAAGTCCCGCACTGTTCATAAAAAGATATATTATCTGGACAACCGCAAATATAAGATAAAATGCAGAAAGAACAATCGTTATCGTTATTCCTATCACAGGCTCATATGTACCTTCCTTAGGTGCTTTTGCTCCAAGATCCCGGCGTCCAGCCTTAACTATAAATCCATATACAAAGAAAAATATTACAGCTGCAAACAAAACAATCTTCACAATATCCCATGAAAAGAATATTTTGCCAAATATATCCTTTATAACTTTTGCAAATACCGGATCTGCCGATGACAACAGGTTGAGTATAATTACAAGAAGCGGTAGCGCTATTGCACATCCCAGAAGCACATATATAAGCTTGGAATTGCGTTTTCTTCCCATCTTTTCACGCTCTGCTCTTCTGTCTGAAAAAGGCATACCCATATATTCAACAGCTCCGAAGAACATCTCAAAGAAGGCTATAATTCCTTTAATAATACCGTGATTTTCTGTCTCATTGTAATATGACATCACTGCGTACATTTCTGTCAGTATAATTCCAACATTACAGCCAAATATCATACATGACTCATCTGTAAGACTCACTGCTACGGATAAAAGCAATATAATAAGATAATACGGTATAAGCTTAATCTGGCTTTTTGATACAGAACCTATATCCGGTTTCATATCTGCTGAAAGATTCTTTTCTCCACGGGAAATATTCACGCTTATGAACGCTATAGACACCACTGCCATCACTGCAGACAAAATACTTGACCAGTTATTATATAGGCACGCAGCACTTACTATAGCATATATAAGTACCGGTATTCCAAACATCTTAAACCGCTCTGCAGATATTGCAGAATTCCTCCTCTGTGGCGGTCTCGCTGCATTATACCTATACGGTGGAACGCCCATCCCACCATTCATATATCCCGGCGGCGGTGGGGTTCCCGGTCCCATCCTGTTTGCGTATCCCGGCGGCGGGGTCCCCGGTCCAATTCCGTTTGTATATCCCGGCGGTGGGGTTCCTGGTCCCATCCTGTTTGCGTATCCCGGCGGTGGGGTCCCTGGTCCCATCCTGTTTGCGTATCCCGGCGGTGGGGTTCCTGGTCCCATCCTGTTTGCGTATCCCGGCGGTGGGGTCCCTGGTCCCATTCCGTTTGTGTATCCCGGCGGTGGTGGGGTCCCCGGTCCCATTCCATTTGCGTATCCCGGCGGCGGGGTCCACGGTCCCATTCCATTTGCGTATCCCGGCGGCGGAGTCCCTGGTCCCATTCCATTTGTGTATCCCGGTGGCGGCGGGGTCCCCGGTCCCATTCCATTTGTGTATCCCGGTGGCGGTGGGGCTCCTGGTCCCATTTTGTTCGCATCTCCCGTATTCGTGTTGGTCACGTTATCTGCCGTCGGCTCAGATATATGTTCTCCATCCTTTTTTAATTCTTCTCCCATATACTATCCTCCACTCCTTGTAAATTTACAAAACTATCTACAATACATTGTATATTTCATAGCACGTATCGATTACCTTCTCTGTACCAGAGCAGACTCATCAAGACTCACAACTCTATCCATACACACAGGAGCTGTCAACCTGTATGCAAAGCTTCCTGACTCAAATAAACAATACAATCTTCCATTGTAAGAATAGATCTGTTCCAGCTTCTGCGGAAGTTTTAACTCCTGTCCTGGAGATTCAGCCCCATAATTTACGCTGGAAATCTGTCCTTTTTTTGTATCGTATACTTCTATTCTAGACTCATCCAATCCATATGATATCGAGAATATAATCTTGTCACGGTACACCTGAAGACCCTGAACTCTTCCTGGAATATAGAAGGCCTCATCCTCCTCGTCCGATATGGCAGTTCCACCGTTTATTATCTCGTAACTAGCAGCCACACTGCAGCTATTCTTATCCTTCTGCCAATAACCTGCATATATATGCCTGTCATAGATCGTGATAAATGATGTTGCCGGGAACATCACAGCACAGGTATTTCTATATGATATTGATTTCCCAAGTTCTCCCAGATCATATGCTTCCAGAGCATCAAGTGTCAGACATGATATAGATGCATGCCTGACTCTCTTATCATTTTCTTCTACTGACATATAGGAAGAAACCCACAAAACATTATTCATCGTATCATAGGCAAGCCCGCCCGCATGAGTAGTATCTTTAAGAACTATAGTCTTCACATATTCACCGGTATGAGTATCTATCATAAATATTACAGATCTGTGCTTCTTAGTCCCGCAGTAGGCACTCACATAAGTATACTTGTCTGTAACCGCAAGTCCCTGCGGAGTCATGGAGGTACAACAATCAATCTCCTTCGTCTCACAGTTGATCGTCTTAGCATAGTCAAGTCCCGGAATTACAGTCATACCATACTCGTCATCTCTTCCTTTACCATACATAGCCATATTATAAAATTCAGCCTCCGACGTCATCTCCCATATCTGTGATAAGTAAGTCTTATTGTCCACAGGATATGTACTAGTCTCCGTCTCAGAAGTTGGCAGTTCAAAATTTCTGCAGAATATAAGTCCATACAAGGCTATCACACATACGCTTCCAACATAAAGACATGAAAAAACCTTTACAAGTCTTCTTCCCGCCTGTGCAGTAGACAGCAGCGTCGCCATAACCATCTGACTTATAATTGTCACCATCATCAAACCGTTTGTGAGCATATCCGCATGACTCATAATCTGTAGTGGAACTCCAAGCAGCATCAACCAGTAAGCCTTCTGTTTTACACTTATACGAACAGCTCCCAGCCAGTCATCCCGCTTCATTCCCCACACCTGCAGTGACTGCCATATGACCGCCAGACCATATGCTATGCATGAGACCAGAAGGAACTGTCTGAGTACAGCCACCACAAACGCCTCAAACGATATTCCGCCAATATACATTGCCAGATAATACACACCCTGGGCAAGCTGGTAAAGCCTCCATATCATCATGGCAAACATCGCAAGTGCCGCAAGAAATGCAAATATATTTGCAACAAGCTTTCTCCTGACACCATCTCTGTGCTCCTTCATATCTCTGCGAAATCTCTTTTTTGCACGGTTCAACTCCTTTATATGTCTCTTTGACCTTCTAAGTTTTTTTCGCTTATAATAAAGCACCTTATACGGAGCATGATGTTCCTGAAGTGCAACATAATCAGACTTCATGTGTTCATACTTTTTTGTCTCGTCAATAAGATCCGTGCGTGTCGCTCTGAGTGCCGATCTGCTTGTCACATAACCTTCAAGATCTATCTGAGCCTGTTCCTTTAATCTGTCTATCTGGAGCTGAAACTTCTGGTCCTTATTCAATTTCTTCTTCTCGGCTCCATGTGCCATATAAATATCTCCATTTCCATGATCACTCAAAATACTTCATAATACCCGCCTCATTCAAATCAGAACCTATCACTATGATTATATCCTGTCCATTCTCTATCGGTCTTATCTCCGTCTTCTGACTGGTTGCATTTATCTCTATCCAGGTATTCCTGTCTGATCTTGAAAATCCCTTTATTCTGAACACCTCACCACATTTATCATCTGCAAATATATCATGAACGATTCCCTCAAGTTTACTTTCCGGAACATTCTTGTTCATGATATAAACAGAGTTATATACATCGCTCTGCTTAAACCATTCCTTGACAAAATCATTCAATTTATATCCTGATCTCATCAATTCTGCAAAATCGTCATCCGTCAATTCATCCCAGTTCTTTATCATCACGTCGTCGCCAAATCGCCTCTTACACTGAAATTCATCGAGTGTACTGTTCACATAGCTGATTGTTGAATTTATATCCTCACTTGGCACTCCATCAACTTTACTCATAACCAGAACTCCGCAATTTGCAGCCTCAGATGCAAGTACATACCTCGACTGTCTGCTCATATTCTTCTCAAGCTCAGCCTCAACTATAGTGATGATATTCCCAACTTCATACCACCTGTCAAGCGGCTCCTCATGCAGCACGTCGAAAAACTCATCAATATCAAATATACCTGACGGCTCCACTATAACCCTGTCATATCCGCTCATGGCCATAGCTATGAGTTTTGTCTTGAAGCGCCTCTTGTGGCAGTCTTCACCGCATCCTCCTGCAACCATCTCAGCATGACAATTCTCTCCCATGACATCCTGAAGAAGCATCATATCCACATTCACTGCACCATAATCGTTCTCAAGAATTCCTATATTCTGCCCCTGTCTCACAAGATAATCTGCATATTTTTTTATAAATGTCGTTTTCCCGGAACCAAGAAATCCGGTTATAAGATCTATTTTAACCAATGTTGTCACTCCTTATAATAAGATCTACCAGCCCGATCTGATATGAAATCCGCTGTCTTCCTGTACTGGAATGACTCTGACATCCATATCCTCTATAAAGATATATCTGTCACGCCTGAGCAAAGCAACCATCTGGTCTATGGCCTCCGGCTGCCCCTGGGCTTCCATCTCAACCGACCCGTCATACCTGTTGCACACCCATCCGGTAACACCATACATCGAAGCCGCATGCGAAGCTCTATACCTGAAACCTACACCCTGGACACTGCCGCGAAATACATAATGTCTTCTCTCTTTTTCCATATCAATCATCCATCTCCGAATCCGCCTTAAGGCGAGACTATTTATTTAGCATGTGACTCATCGTACACATCTGCATCATACACTATCTTACCTCCGCATATGGTGTAGTGTACCTTACCCGGAAGCGTCCAGCCTGCAAATGGACTGTTCACAGCCTTTGATGCAAAACTGTCCACTGTCCACATCTCATTCTCACCAAATATGATCAGATCCGCTGGAGCACCCTCTGAGATCTTTCCAGGTTCCATACGATAAAATTCAGCAGGATTCCTGCTCATAAGTTCCATCAGCTTCATAAGTGATATATACCCCGGCTGTACAAGAGAATATATTCCAAGTGCAAGCGATGTCTCAAGTCCTGTGATGCCACTCGGTGCCTTATCAAGAGTTCTGGCCTTCTCCTCTTTGCTGTGAGGTGCGTGATCAGTAACTATCATATCTATAGTTCCGTCCTGTATCCCCTCTATGATCTTGCGTCTGTCCTTCTCCGTCCTAAGCGGAGGATTCATCCTTGCAAGAGTGCCATATTTGAGTACGGCATCTTCTATCAGAGTGAAATGGTGAGGTGTCGCCTCTGCGTGAATATCTGCACCAAGCTTCTTTGCAGTTCTCACAATATCAACAGAATTACCTGAACTGATATGCTGTATGCACACAGACGCCCCTGTATGAAGTGCAAGGACACAATCTCTGGCAACCATCACATCCTCTGCCGTACAAGACGCACCGCCGTAACCAAGTTTCTCTGACACTTTACCCTGATTGACACCAGGCTGGTCTATGAACATCGGATCCTCCTCATGAAGACTTATAGGCAGATCCAGTTCCTTTGCCTTATTCATCGCGTCAACTAACAGTTTCTCATCAATGATAGGAATTCCATCATCGGTAAATCCTGCTGCCCCCGCAGATGCAAGACTGTCCATATCCACAAGCTCTTTTCCCTCAAGGTTCTTCGTAACTGTAGCTGTCTGGACTACATGTATCCCGGTCTTTGCACCTTTATCCTGTATATATTTAAGTGTTTCAAGGTTGTCCACCGCAGGCTTTGTATTTGCCATACAAACCACCATCGTGAACCCGCCTCTTGCAGCAGCAGCGGCACCTGTCTCTATATCCTCTTTATATGTGAACCCAGGATCACGGAAATGTACATGTGTATCTACAAGTCCCGGTGCAACTACCAGACCATCTGCATCGATGACCTCCGTTCCCTCTGTCTCCAGATCGTATCCTGTCTTAACTATGTGATTGCCGTCGATGAGCACATCCATGACTTCATCTGTCCGGGTGACCGGATCAACGACTCTTCCATTCTTTATCAATAACATTTGTCTGTTCTCCTCTATATAATTTTTTCATTGCTGTCTGTATATATTCTGCGAATCATACTGCGGCTGCTGACCGCAACCAGTTTGCCGGTTATACTGATAGCCGTACTGTGGCTGCTGACTGTAACCGCTCTGTTGATTATACTGCTGGCCGCACTATGGCTGCTGTCTATAACCGCTCTGCTGATTATACTGCTGGCCATACTGTGGCTGCTGTCTATAACTGCTCTGCTGATTATACTGCTGGCCATACTGTGGCTGCTGGACGTAGCCGCTCTGCTGCCCATTGTACTGCCCCGGCCACTGGCTGTATGCATTTGGCTTGATATTGTACTGCATGTTCTGACCATACACATCTGGTTGATTGTACTGCATGTTCTGGCCATACATATCTGGCTGATTGTACTGCATGTTCTGGCCATACATATTTGGCTGATTATATCCGCACATCGGTATATATCTGAAATTGTACGGATTCACCCAGATAGGATTTACCGTTATTATATGATCATTCTTGGCCGCATAAGATATGAGCAGGAGCATGAGGGCCACCAACAGGAGCAGAACCAGTATGCACAGTATAACGCTGGTGTCATCGACCGACAATACAAAATCATACAGTCCGTGTATTCCCATGGCACTTAAGTACGAAATCAGCATATTGCCTGCTGCACCCTCGCCATTGTTCGCATTCTCTCTCGCCTTTGAATAAAAATATCCCATGACAACACCGCATGAACAGTGAAGAGGAATTGCTGTCACAGCCCTCAGGATTCCAAGTCCTATTCCTCCCTGAAATACATACAGGATATTCTCCAACGTAGCAAATCCAAGTGATGAACACACACCATATATAACGCCATCATAGCTGTGGTCAAAGTTCTTGTTATTCCATGTAAGTATGATCATTCCAACGAATTTGCCCAACTCCTCGATCATCGCCACTATAAAGAAGCAGTTGACCAGCTCATAAACCCCCGTTCCGGATTTCAGTCCCATGTAATATAACAATCCGTCTCCAAGCAATTCCACTACAACTGCGGGTATAGTGCTGACCGCCCCAAGAACTGCAAGCCACACAAGCAATTTCATCGGATCCCTGCTATTCTTATTCCGTCCAACTACAAATAACAGTAGCAGCACGGAAGGCAATACTGCAAGTCTCAATGCAAATGCACTCATTCTTTACTCCCCCTGATATTTTCTTCTGTACAAATATATACATATTAAAGATACCATTTTTAACTGAAATCCACAATAAGCAGAGGTCATTACCGACAGTTTATTTCATCAATTAACTTTAACCATACCCGGATAAAGGACAAGACAGGTCTTCCCATATAAGGAAAACCTGCCTTGTAGCAACTTTCAAATGTATTCAGTTACAGTTTACTGGGTGACATCAATATCTCCGCTGCTTGTCTCGATATTACACTTTCCATCCGCTCCCTTGACCGAATCCGGAACATTCACATCTCCGCTGGACGTCTTTGTAGTGTATTCATACTTCATTTCTGAACCAATGCCAATCGATACATCACCACTGTTTGTCATGATATTAATCTCAGAAGCATCACAGTCTCTGATCATTACGTCACCGCTCGATGCACGACCGTTTATACGTTTTGCCTTTATGCTGCCAGATGTGATATTGCCACTGGAGGTCTTCAGATCAACATTATCCGTCACCACATCCCCTAGACTGACATCACCACTGTTTGCAGATATTCTTGTATCCTTTGATGACGCACTGTCAATCTTAATATTACCGCTCCTGGTCGCAATCGTCAGTGAGTCTGAATTTGACCCATTTACAGTCACATCGCCGCTGGATGCCTCTATATCGATATTGCCCACTAAAAGATAATATTCCATATCAATATCACCGCTGCTGGTCACAATCTTCAGATCATCGTACTCCGTACCAGCCAGATACACCGTCACGGACGGCCATGCTCCTGTATACAATCCGATGGAAACGTTAAATGCAACGTTTCTGCTGTCATCTGCGGTTATCCTGAGCACACCATCTGATACATCTACATGATGTGTCAGATTCTCACAGTCATAATACTCCACATAACTTGTATCTCCACTCGCCTTCTTCACAGCAACATCCACATCCGACGCACTCTTTACTTCAATGGAACTGAATTTATCTTTTATATCAACAGTCTTTTTTATGTAGTTAACCGGCTCCGATGTCATGTGTGCCAGATTCACAGTCACATTTGGCCATCTGAATCCATTTACAGCAAATGCGGAGATCACGATGATAATACCCGCCACAATCATAATTGATGCAGCTATAACAGCTTTCTTTGTTCTACTCATGCCTATTTCTCCTTTACAAACATTCTCTTTATACCATTCACACTGGCTCTGCAGACTTTAAATATTCCAACTGTAACAGGCTTAACCGATACAACAAACAGTATCGCGATTCCTATGCCGATGAGCGCTGCACCAAGCATGAGGACTGCTGTGTACGGGCTGTTGGCTATGAACAGTGGTATGGTGCATATCAGTCCGCATATTCCCGCCACCACAAAGCTGAGCACAACTGCGTAGAATGAAATAAGAAGTGCAAATGCAACTATCCACAGAGTAAGCAACAATACCGCCGCCGTAATAATAAGCGGAATCCACACCGGGGAGCCAAGAACAATGAGTACAACCTCCCACGCCTTAAGCTCATGCTTTGGCTTGATCTTCTCCTTCACAAGCTTCGTGAGAGGCATCTCCTCAAGTATCTGCTCCACTGCTGCATCAGGTGATCCCATATCCGCAACAGCCTCATCCTCTGAAAGGCCATCCTCCATGCGGTCATCTATCATCTCGCTGTAGTAATCCATAAACCTGTTGATATCATCAGCCGGCATCGCACTGATTCTGCCTCTTATCGCATCAAGATATTCCTCTTTATTCATCTCTGACTTCCTCCTTCACTATAAATCTGTATATAGATTCCAGTTCCTTCCACTCTTCCTTGAATTCTTCTATCCTGGCTCTTCCGGTATCGGTTATATGGTAATACTTCCTGAGTCTACCATTGTGTTCCACAGAATGAACAGTAAGCAACGCTCCTGCTTCCAGCCTTCTGAGTATAGGATAAAGCGTAGATTCCGATATGGTCACATACGGCTTCATGTCTTTGATGATCTGATATCCATAGGAATCCTCATCCTTGATGGCAGCAAGCACACATACATCGAGCATTCCTCTTTTCAATTGTATATCCATCACTATACCTCCTTACGCAGTATACTATACGTCGCATAGTATTATATGTCAAGTAGTATTTTCAACACTCTACAAAAAGGAACAACAATGGGGTCAGGCACCTTTTACATAGATTTTACATTAATGTATATGAAACATAACAAACAGGGCGGGACATCTCACCAATGGGATGTCCCGCCCTGCTTACAAATTATATTCTGCTATATCTTAATCTGACACATGATATGTTTTCCATTATAGTATGTCGATGACATACTCCTTGCTGAACGAATGGCCAGCCTCAAGACTGTTTGAATACTCACGGTCCGCCAGATCTCCGTCATATCCCTCGCGGTCACACCTGCCAAACCAAGGCTCTATGCAGACAAATGGCGCATGTTTCTTTGCAGGAGACCATATGCCTATCTGCGGCACATCAAATCTCAACTGCAAAACCGGCGCATCAGATGAGTTCCTTAATGTAATCGTATTTATACCCTTACCATCCATGATCAGGGCATCCTCATCAAACATCTCATCACGCAGCTTTAAGACTCCATCTGTCAGTCTGTGCGTAACTGTTCTATCTCCAAGAACTCCATTTGCTGTCAAAAGACCGCATTCAATCTCGTTCTTACCTGTGTGCATATCCAGAGAATAACCGCCGATGCCTCCCTCACATGCAAATGCAGGATGGGCACCGATAGAAAAATGAATCGTGTCAGTTCCCTCATTCACAACGGTCCACATAACATGTACAGATGAACCTTCAAGTCTGTATCCTATACAAAGACTGAAATCAAACGGATAGCTCTTCTGCCATGTATCATTCTTCTCAAGCACAAACAGCAGTGTATCACCAGTCTGGCCAGCCAATACAAACTCGCTGTCCCTTGCAAATCCGTGCTGAGGTATATTCTCATAAACCACCCCGTTATGTCTGTAACGCTGTCCTTCAAGCTTTCCCACAAATGGAAACAGCACAGGAGAAACTCTTCCCCAATACTCAGCATCACCGCACCACATGTATTCTCTGTCTGTCTCGATACTCTTCAGGCTCACAAGCTCAGCGCCGTGAGTATTCACCTTTATAGCGATCTTATCATTTTTTAATTCAACAATACCCATGATTTCCTCCTGTACTTTAGCCAGTCAGGCTAATTATATTTTTCAAAAACAAATGTTATGCATCTGCATTACATTATAACACATAAACAAAAAATACGGCCGCTTAATGAACTAATAAGCAACCGTATTTTATATAATTAAGCAAATATCAAGCTTTCAGTATTTATACTCTGTCAATACAACTTTCGTACGGAGCAAGCACAGTATCGCCATAGCGTCTTTCCTCACCAGTATGGTTCATAACCACGCGGATTTTGGATAAGTCATCACCTATATAGCAGACCTCAACACCATCCTCTGTGACCTCGTCGCGTATGGAATTGTCCTCCATGATTCTGCCCATCACAAGTTTCATGGCCGCCTCATCCAGACTGCACGCAACATAATATACCATACCTTCTCCCTGAGACTTTCTTGTGACCGCAGCAAACTTATCATAGAAGGTATCTCCGTATGTATAGAGAACCTCAGCGTCACTCACCTCGATCATGTCCCTGAACACCCATGATAGCCTCGGTTATCCAAAAGTTCTGCACCTTGAGGCCTCGCATATGATCCAGGCTGAAAGCGATCTCATGTGGAGCTATAGGCTCCTTCTGTCCGCCCCATACCGGATATCACATGAAGCCCCTTCTCCTTTGCCTTGCTGATGACATGATCGAAGAACGAAAAGTCATACTGTCCCTCCGTCACCACCATATGATCTGTGATGACATACACACCTCAATAAATATTCATCAATATCGTATGTCAGGCATCCGCAAATCGTTATCCAAGCGCGATCATTCTGTTGATGCAGCGGGAAGCTCCCTCCATCACCTCATCAGAAAGGGCTATCTCTTCGCCACCTGTACCCTTTAATACATTCAATATATCAACCAGGGTAGTAAGTTTCATATTATGGCACATCAGCTTTGAAGATATTGGATAGAACATTTTGTCAGGGCACTCATACTGAAGATGCTCCACAATACTGTGCTCTGTACCGATGATAAATTCTTTTTTCTCTGACTTTCTGGCATATGCCATGATTCCTGTGGTTGAACCTACATAATCAGCTTCTGCTACTACATCCGGCCTGCACTCAGGATGGATAAGAAGTTCCGCATGTGGATGTAGCTCTTTTGCCTTCAAAGCATCATCTATGGTAACCGCAAGATGTCTAGGACATCCGCCGTTAAAGAACACAAATTCCTTTTCCGGCATCTGCTTTTGAACATAGTTTCCAAGATTCGGATCTGGAATAAAAAGAATCTTGTCATTATCAAGCTTGCTGCATATCTGAACTGCAGATGAAGATGTCACACATACATCACAGGCAGTTTTCAATTCTGATGTCGTATTTATATAGGCGACAACCGCATATCCCGGATACTTCTTCTTCATCTCATCCAGCGTTTCAAGGTTCATCTGCTCAGCCATCGGGCATCCGGCTTCAGGGTTAGGCAGATACACATTCTTATCAGGGGACAATATCTTACATGTCTCCGCCATAAAACGCACACCACACATTATTATATTTTTGCGGGAATCCTTGCTCGCCTCAACGCTAAGTCCATATGAATCTCCCATATAATCTGCAACTTCAAGAATCTCATGTCCCTGATAAGCATGTGCCAGTATGCAGAAATCTTTCTCTTTCTTCAGTCTGATTATCTCATCCTGTATCTCTTTTATCGTCATTTTATTCTCTCCAAATCATTTTATGTTATTTCTCCCACTCCTGCCACGGAACAAGGAAGCCTGTCTCATCAAGTTTCTGTTCTATGTTGTCCAGGATCTCTTCACTTGGAGCCTCTATCAGATGGTAATGATATCCGTTAGTAGCATTTCCAAGCAGGGACGACTGGCTGTTTTCCAATTTTTTCATAAATTTTGCCACGTCGTATCTGGAAGCAATATTCATCTTTGCAGTAACACGATTGTACACTGTATGACTTATACTTACATTCTTTACAACCCCGCCATAATCAACTATGATCGTGAGTTCTTCCTCAGTCTTGTCATAACCGTGTTTTACTTTAAACTCTCTTTGACATTTTGATTCATTCTTGTATATATAACCCCTGTTAGTTGCAATTATGCCATCATCAGCCGCCCTGATCACTGCAATGTCCTGCACTATTATCTGTCTGCTGACATCAAATTCTGACGCAAGCTTATTTGCCGGAACAGGGACATCTGAATTCTTCACAATGTCAAGTATCCTTTCTCTTCTCTCTTTTGCCTTCACCTTATTCCTCCGCCTGAAGATTTTTCATCGATATATCCATTATAGGTGAGCTGTGTGTAAGCGCACCGCTTGATATATAATCCACTCCCAATGATATCAGTCTCTCTATGTTCTCTTTTGTAACATTGCCTGAACATTCTGTCTCCGCACGTCCATCGATCAAATCAATCGCAGCCCTCATCTGATCCGTTGTCATATTATCAAGCATAATGATATCGGCTCCCGCTTCAACAGCCTCTTTTACCTGATCCAGTGTCTCAACTTCAACCTCTATCTTGCGGACAAATGGTGCATACTCCTTTGCCATTCTCACCGCATTGCTTATACTTCCCGCAGCGCCTATATGATTATCCTTAAGCAATACTCCATCCGACAAATTGTATCTGTGATTGCTGCCTCCGCCGACTCTGACTGCATACTTCTCAAATATACGGCAATTAGGTGTAGTCTTTCTGGTATCCAGCAGAGTAGTCTTGCTTCCTTTAAGAAGTTCTGCAACCTCATGGGTATATGTAGCTATACCACTCATACGCTGTAGGTAATTAAGCGCAACCCTCTCGCCAGAGAGAAGAACCCTGATATCACCAGTCACAATTCCCATAAGCTGGCCAGCCTTCACCTCATCGCCATCTTTGCAGAAGAACTCAACCTCAGTGCTGTCATCTAAGAGTGTAAATACTCTTGCATATACATCAAGTCCTGCAATGATTCCATCCTGCTTGCATATCAGGTCTACTTTTCCTTTCTGTGCCTTTGGCATCACCGCATTTGTGGATACATCCTCACTTGTGATATCCTCCTGTAAAGCCATCATTATAAGCTTGTCCGCATTCAATTTCATTGTTATCTGATTCATTCTCAGCCTCTTCTTTCCGTTTCTGTCAAAACTATATTCTTATATTCTCTAAACAAACCATCTATATCTTCATATTCAGACAAATCTATGTTGTCTTCCCCACAGCCTCTGTGCTCTCTGCTGAACATGATATCATCTGCCGCCCTCTGTGCAAATACAAGCGACTCAAGTAACGAATTGCTTGCCAGTCTGTTTCTGCCATGCACTCCATTACATCCGGCTTCTCCTACCGCGTACAATCCTTCCATGGATGTCCTTCCGGCAAGATCTGCCTTCACTCCGCCCATATGGTAATGCTGAGCCGGCACAACCGGTATCGGTTCAACAAGCACATCATATCCCTCATCCTTACACTGCTTGTATATATGTGGAAAATGCTGCAAGATCACATCTCTTCCAAGCGGTCTCAGATCTTCCCACACATGCTCCGTTCCATCTATCTCCATCTGTTTCCATATTGCATGGCTGACTACATCACGAGGCTGCAGTTCATCTGTAAACCTTTCGCCCGCCTTGTTAAGAAGCCATGCGCCTTCGCCTCTCACAGATTCAGATATCAGAAACCTTCTTCCTTTATTCCGGCTAAACAGTGTTGTCGGGTGGATCTGCACATAGTTCAGATTCTCTACCTCCACCCCATGCTTCAAGGCAATTGCTATGGCATCACCTGTTATATGGGCAAAATTCGTTGAGTTCTTATATATGCCTCCGATTCCACCACACGCCAATACAACGTTGTTGGATCTAAGTATGCTTATGTTCTTCGCCTCATCAGCTATAACCACTCCACCACAGGCATTGTCATTGCAGATGATGTCGAGCATAGTCGTATACTCATATATCTCGATATTGGATTTCTTCTTTGCACATTCCAGCAAAGTGGATGTAATCTCTTTGCCGGTAATGTCCTCGTGGAACAATATTCTTGGCTGGCTGTGAGCTCCCTCCTTGGTGAATGCAAGCTTTCCGCTCTCATCCCTCTCAAATCTGACTCCAAGCCTTATCAATTCTCTGATAACAAGATTCGATGATCTGATCATAAGATCGACTGTCTTTTTATTGTTCTCATAATGGCCGGCTCTCATGGTGTCTTCAAAATAATCTTCGTAGTCTTCCTCACCCCGCAGCATACATATGCCGCCCTGGGCCAAAAAAGAGTCGGACTCATCAGCCCGCCTTTTTGTGATAATACAGACTTTTTTTGTCTCTGGAAAATTCAACGCACAGAACAAACCTGCAGCGCCAGTTCCCACGATAATAACATCATATACAGTGTTCATCATTTCTCCTCTTCAAGTAGGCATCATATTATTCTTTATAACCTGACTTGCATATAAACATAACATATGTAAACACATATGTAAAGATATATGTAATGTTATGTGTAAACTTTTGATGTAAACCTTTTTTGATGCAAACTTTCAAAATTATGCACACCATAAGTCTATGTAGATGCTATAATTTCATATAGTGTAATTGCTATGTCATCCAATCTATTTCATAAAAAACTGCACCAACATGACTATTTTCAATCGTGTTGATACAGTTTCCATACATATAAATATTTTCGTCATCCTGTCTGTATATCGTCTCTACTTTAAGACTTTCTTTATCTGTTTCTCTGTAACTATCGGGTAAATATCATCCATATGCTTCACTATCCTCACCCACGATTTCTCAGGGCTCTCACCATATGCGGACGTCACGTATTCATATCCCCACAGTTTCTCCGGCATGGCATACATAGCCACATTCCAGCCGTATTCCGCTCCCTTTTTGTTCACCCGCTTTCTAAAATCGCATGCACACAGATAGGTCTGCATCTGAAGCTGTGTCATCGTACCCTCAAAGCCCTTCTCACCGTCCTTGCCAAATCCGGCAAGTTTCTTGATATCAAATGAGAACAGCGCTGTATCATACATACTCTCCAGTTTTTCTGCTGCAAATTCCGCATCGCTCTCCTCATCTATCCGGTCATCCATGAACAAATCCATGATCTTCTTCTGTCTGAATGATGCAAGCTCATCATCCCATCTGGCATCGAAATCATATCCAGCTCTTCTATAATTTGCAAAATACGGGAACCATTTCTTTGAGATAAATCCCGCCTTATTGTGGAAAAATTTGCCGTATGCGATATCGCCTCTTCTGGCTATGATCTCACGCCATACCCAAGGATCCCTCTGCGCATTCTCACTCCACCAGTACTTCTCCGTGGTTCGCTCCTCCACCGAAAATCCAGGTATCTCATTGCGGAAAAGAGGCAGAAATCCCACTTCCTCTATATATCTGATAAGTTCGTCCACCGTATGCAGGCACTCCGGATCATCCTCCGAAACGCCATACATGATCCATGTTCCGTCTTTTGATTCCATAAACTCTCCTATATAATACGCCCCTCAAGGTGATCCATCTCATGGAGCACTATCTGGGCTATATATCCGTTGAACTTCATACGCTTTTTTGCAAATGATGCATCCTGAAACTCTACTTCTATGTCTCTATACCTTGTCACCTTTCTCGTGCCGTCCAGAGACAGACATCCCTCCTCTGTCTCGTAAGCCCCCGACTTTGACAGAAGAACCGGATTCAGCATGACAACATTTGCAAATCCCATACTGACGATGATTATCCTCTTCTTATATCCGATCATATTGCCAGCCATGCCGACGCACCTCTCCTGATTTGCCGCTAATGTGTCCTGCATATCTGCAATGATTCCCGCATCCATAGGAGTCATCGGAGATGACTTCTGGCTGAGAAACATCTGGTCTCTTACTATCTGTTTTACCATGGTCTATTACCTTTCTTCCGTACTGTTATATCTATCACATATATATTCCAATAGTTTAAAATCCAAACAGCGATTCTTTCCTTTGTAACCGGAATCCGTATTACATAAATTATAAAGGACATTTGCCTTGTTTATAATATTTTCCTGATTTTTTCTACACCATGTAAGTTCATCAATACATAATTGCTTATAATATTTTTCCGATCTGGTATCTCTTCCATCTGGCTTAAGTTCCACCTTTTTCAATTGTGCAGTTTCTACCGGTATCATGAGATTATAATTTAAAACCCCTATAAGCTTACCCTTTCTATCTATTATTTTGTCAAAATCTGATCTTGGTTTCATTTTATTATGTTTTTCTACTGGATGAGATAACGGAATAAGATATTGTCGTTTATTACAAATTACAACCAAACCAACATATATTCTATGTTGCTTGCCAATCTGTGGAGATACAGACGAAACTCTATCATCTACTCTATGTAGATCTCTTATGTATTTCATGTCTATTAAATATAGATTTAATCGTTCCTGTTTCATAACACCTCTATAATAAATGTGGCTATGTCATTTGACATAGCCACTATATGGAATCACCATAAGCGATTCCATCGCTTTTACAACTTCCACTTATAGGTAGGACTCACCTTATAGTATAAGTATAACATACATATAAATGCTGTCAATCTATTTCGCAACTCTTCTTTATCTACTCACCATTCTTCACATACAGGAATATTTTTGACTTGAGAGGCCTCTTCGGTGTTGCTGAGATCTCGCATATCTCCTCATATATACGGTTGCACACGATAAAATACGCTGCCATCGCCGTCAGCACATTCTTCTGATTTGCCCGCTGGAAATTATACATTCCAGTCTTCTCGTTCCTGTCACTTCTGGCATGTTTTACCAGATTATAGTCATTCCACCAATCTGCGATCCGGTCACCCACAAACGCACTGAACGGCTTCAGCTCAATATCCTCAAAAGTATCTATCGTCCTCACCGCATCCAGCCGGATATCCGGGAATTTTCTAAGCACAGGAGTAAGCCTGTCATGTATGCTGTACTTCTTCCTGTAATCATCCTCCTCGACTATCTTGCAATATATCTCTATCAGAGAGTCTATATTGCTGCAGATATTCAGGAACATATTTATGTATCTGCTTGAAAATGTCGAGAAGTTGCTCTTGTGGATATCCACATACTCAGAACTGATCCGAACATCCTTCTCAATGATCTGGTATTGTTTCCAGAAAATATTCAGGAACTCCTTCTCAGTTATGACAACTCTGGTCTTCTTCACCAGAACATTTACCCACAAATGTCCCTGACCTGCCCTGTCAGTTCTCACATCCTGACTCGTCCATACATCCTCAAGGACCGCGCCTGAAACCGAATACACCATATCACAAACCTTTGGCTCGGTATAATTGGCAAATGTTCTTCCATCATCCCGCGTCTGCTCACCTTTTCCATACTTCCACGAAGCATAAAATACACCATCAATCTTAAGTGCTTTCATAACCTTCGCAAAGATCTTGATCATATCACCCTTGTCAACATGGAGCATCGAGGCACATGCCCACACAGCATCAAATTCATTTTCGTAATTCATGTCCTCAATGCGCTTATGTACAGCCTCTTTTCCCGTCAGCTCCTGAGTTTTCCTGCACATAGCCTCAGACGCATCCAGAGATACGACATCATATCCCTTGTCCAGAAAATATTTGCTGTCACGGCCACTGCCGCAGCCAAGATCAAGAATCCTGCTGCCCGGCTTGAGATGTTCCTCAAATCGCTTGTAAATGTCCGACATGTCAGCATTTCTGGTTACCTCGGAATATCTGTCAGCATATTTGTTGTAGTATTCTATTGTTCTGTTTGTATTTTTATCATTCATTAAAATCTGACCTCTTCCGGTTCATTGGTGGTGAGGGTTCGAATCCCCCTCCACCTTCATATGTATCTACAGATTATTTGCCTTCCGCAGCAGCTTCTCAAATGACTCCGCAAATCTCTGGTCATCCTCTTCTGTCCTCTTCCTCGGACCTTTGATATGATTCCTGCTCGATGCCCTTCTCGCCTTTTTATTCAAATGTCTCTCCATAAGCATCTGATCGATATTCTCATTTGTATACCACTTTCCCGATTGGTGTATCGCAAATGCACCTTTTCCCAGAGCCATCGCAGCCACGCCATAATCCTGAGTTACAACTATATCGCCTCTATGGCAAATGCTTATCAGCTTGTAGTCCACCGCATCCGCTCCGGCACCGACCACGATAACCTCACTGTAATCAGATGTGAGGACATGGTTCGTATCGCATAGAAGCGTTACCGGGATGTTATATTTTATTGCTATGCCTTCAACTATATCAACCACCGGACACGCGTCAGCATCAACAAATATCTTCATTGACCTAGTCCTTTCTCGTGCTGTCTCTAAAGCAACGCCTTTAATTTAGACGCCTCCTCTTCTGTAAGTGTCACACCCTTACCCATCTTCTCATGCTCCGGTGCCCACTCTCTGATATCATACTTTGGTGTGCCACCATTCCACGATATCTTATTAAGTTCCTTAGTCCATCCCTTTGCACTTTCCGAGATCACTCCTATGTGCTCCACTATTTCGTATTTAAAATCTGCCATTTTTTATGTATCTCCTTTATCCTTTAAAGATAAAGCCCGTCACAACTCTTTGTTTGATGTGATGGGCCGTTGTCAATCATTATATCTGTTTTTATGAGGCTTTTCAATAATACTATATCCGCAAGAATGTGGGATTACAATTATTGGAGCGAAGAAAACAATTCTTGATCTATCATGTCCATGGACTTCATCTTTGACAACCACTCATCTGGTATACCTTCAAGTCCATACATGATTCCCGCAAGTCCCCCGGCTACCGCTGCTGTCGTATCCGTATCGCTGCCCAGATTCACCGCCTTGAGCACACAATCCCTGTAGTTATCCGTCGTAAGCAGGCACCACATAGCCGCCACAAATGTATCAACCACATAGCCTGAAGATCCCATGCCATCACTTCTCAACACATTTTCAATACCGATAGCTCCTGACAACTTTGAATTGCCCGGCACATGTCTCTTTATCGATTCTGCAAGCGGCACACCATTTACAAGATCAATGGCAATCCTGACATAACACACACAGGCAAGCTTCGACAAGCTGTGTGCATGTGTTATAGCTGACACAGCTTCTATCTCCGCGTCCGTTATCCCTTCAACAAATGCCAACGGAATAATCCTCATAAGTGAACCATTGCCATTGGACCACTCGTCATCACAACCTCTTCCAGATCTGATAGCCGCAGCGCACGTATTTCCGCAGTCAAACACTTCTCCAAACGGTGTATATGCTCCTTCTTTTAGCCATCTGCGTAATCTGTCTCTGATGTCGTCCACATCAACTCTGCCACACGCTTTGATACTGGCGCAAGTGGCAAGCGCCATACTTGTATCATCCGACCAGGTTCCCTCCGGCTGATTGTGCGTACCATAGCCTATCATATCTGTGCATTCAAATGTGCCCCTGGATTTAAATTCATACGGGACGCCCAACGCATCACCTACGGCAAGGCCGTAGATGGCGGATTTTAAAGTATTTGTCTTGTCATTCATATCGCTTTCTCCCATCATATATCATCATTGTTTTTTTGTCCTTTATCACGTCAATATATCCACCAGTGGTAAGTGATGTGATTGACCAATACAACACATCAAACAACGAACTAAAACTTTTTGGCTCAATCTGAAGCATTATATGTTCTGACACAGTTATGTATCAAAATGCCAAATAAAACTCGGTCATCAAAATATTCTTTTCTTTCTTCAGAACTTCTATTATTATTCTAATACTTTTTGAATATCTCACAAACCTCAATATACGGAAAGTTCGTATCAACCTAAATAATTTGAATAATCTAAAACCAGAATTCAAAATAGTCATCGATGGCAAAATCGACAGAGGATCAATAATAGCCATCGATTAAAAAGAGTAAATGCCAAAAGCTCTATACTTATATTTTGAAAATATGATATCCGCTGTGAACCATCTCAACATATAATCACAAATAAATATAGTCACTGTAATCTTATCAATCACATTCAAATAGCTGTTCTGCTCTTTAAAACACAGTGGTATAATGCTTGCACACATATCACAATCATCATAAACATATCGTACAGTACACTTAATTTGTCATCGTCATTTGCGACTTCTATTATCTCATAAGTACGCTTTCTCATTTGACGCCTATCTTTCTTAGGGATATATCTGTGGAATTCATAATATTCCATCATGAATTATATATATATTGCTTCTCAAACGCTATTCCTATACTAGGATGCTCCATAGTTCTATTTATCTACCATAACATTCCTTTATCAATAATTGTTAGCACGTGCTTCGCATCATACGCTTCGACACTAACTAATATGTGCACAGTGCATAGCTCAATACTCTAGATAAATAATATATATACATACTGTTTTATATTTTACATTTTAGTCACCTATTGTGCAATTTCTAAAATTTATGCATTATAACTTCTTCCATGCATATAGTAATTTTAATCTCTTTCTAACAAGTAACACTCTCACGCATTAATTTATATTCAACTTTGTTTCTATTAAATCGGCACATATGGCGTGACTGGGTTATTAGCATCTAAATTTACATTCCACGATGTTTCTATTAAATCCAGCTTTCACCATCTCCACAGCTCGGACACTATTACAATTTACATTCCACTATGTTTCTATTAAATCGCAGTTATCTTTTGTCAAACATGTCACTAGATAAAATTTACATTCCACTATGTTTCTATTAAATCCATTTGTACATATTAACATTATGAAAAACAAAGTGATTTACATTCCACTATGTTTCTATTAAATCATGGAATCACCGAATTGTATGAATGTTGATTTACATTCCACTATGTTTCTATTAAATCCGCAAATGAGAAAACTAACCATAAAGGATAGAATAATTTACATTCCACTATGTTTCTATTAAATCGTCCTCCATATCTTCCCTTGCATCGTCTATGTCCTTCAATTTACATTCCACTATGTTTCTATTAAATCTAAAGAGGTTAATAAACGTGTGTTATCAATGTATATTTACATTCCACTATGTTTCTATTAAATCACCAGCAAGGGGCGACCTCTTAAAATTGGTAATGATGATTTACATTCCACTATGTTTCTATTAAATCATATGCTATATATGTATATGTCCACTCTGGATGCTCATTTACATTCCACTATGTTTCTATTAAATCAACTTTGCATTTTTGCGCTAACATCGTACGCAGACATATTTACATTCCACTATGTTTCTATTAAATCTGATCCTGCTCGGCGACTGTAAGCCGTTCTCAATGATTTACATTCCACTATGTTTCTATTAAATCGCGGGATGTGTCTTATCCCAATACTCATTATTAACGATTTACATTCCACTATGTTTCTATTAAATCGCAGACGCCATCAGCATTCTTGACCATGTGTTAAATTTACATTCCACTATGTTTCTATTAAATCTAAAGTCGTTAGTGTCTCCGACTGTCAGTGATATAGAATTTACATTCCACTATGTTTCTATTAAATCGATAATACATAACTACCATACAGCGTTTTTAATAATATTTACATTCCACTATGTTTCTATTAAATCCCTGAACGTGCGCCACCCAAAATTAAAAAAGTGCTGTATTTACATTCCACTATGTTTCTATTAAATCGAATGACTTTGATTGTTCGCTTGTTCCTACTTCTGTATTTACATTCCACTATGTTTCTATTAAATCGCACATCCAAGCCAAACACCGTTATATTGTCCCCAATTTACATTCCACTATGTTTCTATTAAATCCATTATTGCCGTTGTGCGGATTCCTCGGTACTTTGTATTTACATTCCACTATGTTTCTATTAAATCCGAGTGCCTCGCAAACCTCGGCAAGTGTCATTTCTTGATTTACATTCCACTATGTTTCTATTAAATCGGGAGCGCATCATAAGGGAGGTTACAAATGGAAATAATTTACATTCCACTATGTTTCTATTAAATCGAAGAAATTGCTCGGCGTGTATCACTATGCAAATGGATTTACATTCCACTATGTTTCTATTAAATCCCTTTGCGTCCTTGATCTGATCATCTGTATAAACCATTTACATTCCACTATGTTTCTATTAAATCCCAGAGGACTTGGAGACAGTTCACACAATGCTCAATTTACATTCCACTATGTTTCTATTAAATCCAAAAGTATCCTTAAGAATTGCAGGGTCAATGTAATTTACATTCCACTATGTTTCTATTAAATCAAAATCGGCAGTGTCTTGTAATGATACAATAATCGTATTTACATTCCACTATGTTTCTATTAAATCGTTATATCTTACTGACTGCCCGCTGCCTACCACGGATATTTACATTCCACTATGTTTCTATTAAATCTGTGGAGTACCTGGAACGGCTACAGAGGGCTTATAAATTTACATTCCACTATGTTTCTATTAAATCGGAGGTGCTGGACAATGGCAAGCAGTCTATTCAGATTTACATTCCACTATGTTTCTATTAAATCGGGCTTATAACAATTCTATCCGCATTGCGAGGACTGAATTTACATTCCACTATGTTTCTATTAAATCTATAAGGCCTTTGCCAAACGCTCAACATTTGAATATTTACATTCCACTATGTTTCTATTAAATCGAAACTTCCATATAACCCTACCTCTGATATGGTTAGATTTACATTCCACTATGTTTCTATTAAATCTATAAACTACGCGCAGAATATCCACAGATATTACGCATTTACATTCCACTATGTTTCTATTAAATCGTAGGCAGTCGTGCGAGTATTACGTCAGCATGGACTAATTTACATTCCACTATGTTTCTATTAAATCACCACAGGAGCCGGCAGGAGTGGGCGCAACATAGTGATTTACATTCCACTATGTTTCTATTAAATCTAACGCTAACACAACAGCTCAGACACAGAAGATTCATTTACATTCCACTATGTTTCTATTAAATCTTAGTCTGCTCTATGCGCTTAAGCTGTGCGCTTGTGATTTACATTCCACTATGTTTCTATTAAATCGTTGTGGTCGTCATTGTCCGGCTCTAACTTTGATTGATTTACATTCCACTATGTTTCTATTAAATCGTTATGACACTTGTGATGAACCAGCATTATATTGTCATTTACATTCCACTATGTTTCTATTAAATCTATAACTACATTCAAATCACTTTCCGGCGTAAACGTATTTACATTCCACTATGTTTCTATTAAATCGTTCCACTTTTCCAAAGCGGGGCTTCCTCACTTTTAATTTACATTCCACTATGTTTCTATTAAATCCTTCCATCTTCATAGTGAGAGCTTCCTGCTCCTGCATTTACATTCCACTATGTTTCTATTAAATCCATTTTCAAATCTTCCGTCCGCCATCAATAATTTGATTTACATTCCACTATGTTTCTATTAAATCGACGTTATACGAGACTGGGGACTTAATTTTAACTTATTTACATTCCACTATGTTTCTATTAAATCAAATGCTGAGAGAAGAACCATGTGTCTGTCTCCGTCATTTACATTCCACTATGTTTCTATTAAATCTCAAGGAGACAGGTAAGAATCTTATATCTGGACTTATTTACATTCCACTATGTTTCTATTAAATCGTGCGTAGTGGCTCAGAGTCTAACCAGACCCAATACAAATTTACATTCCACTATGTTTCTATTAAATCAGAAGCTGCGGTTATATATAATATTAAAACAGGAATATTTACATTCCACTATGTTTCTATTAAATCGCCAATAAGGCAGCGGAGCTCCTTGGTAAAGCATAATTTACATTCCACTATGTTTCTATTAAATCAGCGTCAACTTGTTTTCCTCGATAGGTGTTACACAATTTACATTCCACTATGTTTCTATTAAATCGAATATGAAGTATGATTGTTATAAGCAAGGCATATATTTACATTCCACTATGTTTCTATTAAATCTCAGAGCCAACATATTTTCGCCCATTGGCATCATGTATTTACATTCCACTATGTTTCTATTAAATCCACAAGATGCAACTAGCGACGAGACAACATATAAGGATTTACATTCCACTATGTTTCTATTAAATCACAACAACTAACGGAGTAATCAAAACTACATGAGAATTTACATTCCACTATGTTTCTATTAAATCGTATAAACCCAAAATAATCAGCGCCATTTTCCTGTTATTTACATTCCACTATGTTTCTATTAAATCTTGACAAGTTTTCCCACAGTGGCATAATGTTCTATATTTACATTCCACTATGTTTCTATTAAATCTTAGTCCAGAACGCATCATAGTTAGCGTTATTGATATTTACATTCCACTATGTTTCTATTAAATCTGCTTGTCATAGACGCCTTTGTAAACGAGAATCCGAAATTTACATTCCACTATGTTTCTATTAAATCTATAGCCTCCGTACTCCATAGCGCTCTTGTATATATCATTTACATTCCACTATGTTTCTATTAAATCTGTTGATAAGCCGACTTATCCAGCAGAATCATTTTATATTTACATTCCACTATGTTTCTATTAAATCAATTGTAAAAAAGCGCCAATTCCCGTTGCTAGTAAATTTACATTCCACTATGTTTCTATTAAATCCCATTCTGCCGGCATTGCTTGTATCAATACCCAAAATTTACATTCCACTATGTTTCTATTAAATCTGAATTTGTGTCTTTTTATGATTCTTATAGCTTTATTTACATTCCACTATGTTTCTATTAAATCCTTATAGCGAAGTTACTTCCAACAATCCTAGAAAATTTACATTCCACTATGTTTCTATTAAATCACTGGGAATAGAGAATTAAGGAGGTAAAAATACTAATTTACATTCCACTATGTTTCTATTAAATCTTCGGCTCATACTTGCTATAGCAGTAGTGCGCTGGGATTTACATTCCACTATGTTTCTATTAAATCAGAAACAACCCTCGATTTGGCAATAACGACATTGACATTTACATTCCACTATGTTTCTATTAAATCCAGGCTACTATCATCAGCACATTAAAGGGTATCTTATTTACATTCCACTATGTTTCTATTAAATCCAACAACACCAACTAAGGACGGCGGCGATGATGAATTTACATTCCACTATGTTTCTATTAAATCCTTAACAAGCTTTCCCACTGTTGCATAATGTTCTATATTTACATTCCACTATGTTTCTATTAAATCGGTGACGGTGGAGATGGCGGAAGCGGTGGCTCTGGATTTACATTCCACTATGTTTCTATTAAATCTGATATGGTTAGATATGCTTTTCAGTTTGATAAATATTTACATTCCACTATGTTTCTATTAAATCGTAACATGAGCGATTTAATAATTGATATCTATTCTAAATTTACATTCCACTATGTTTCTATTAAATCGGCTTATTAATTGCGCCTGTCTGCTGCCGTTTCTGGATTTACATTCCACTATGTTTCTATTAAATCTTTATTCTATTTTTAGAATATTTTTTGCTTGACTTTATTTACATTCCACTATGTTTCTATTAAATCGGCTTTGACGGCCTGAACGATGAAGTTATAACTGTTATTTACATTCCACTATGTTTCTATTAAATCCCTGTGCCAACAAGCGATAGGCAAACAATTGTATGATTTACATTCCACTATGTTTCTATTAAATCCTCTTTGATAGGTACTAGCGATACGATAGCTAATGTATTTACATTCCACTATGTTTCTATTAAATCTCTCGAACGAATCAGCCAAATATGTGTACTTATTTGCATTTACATTCCACTATGTTTCTATTAAATCTGGCAATTCCCCAGGGATGAATGTTAAATTTCGAATTTACATTCCACTATGTTTCTATTAAATCTTGGAACGACCACTCACATTATACTGCTAACTATATTTACATTCCACTATGTTTCTATTAAATCGAACATCTCATTAGACATATTGTCGCATATGAACAATTTACATTCCACTATGTTTCTATTAAATCTTTTAGTAAGATATATAACTATGTGTTATCAACAGCATTTACATTCCACTATGTTTCTATTAAATCTGTGATTTATCACTTTTATTTGTTCCTCAATCACATTTACATTCCACTATGTTTCTATTAAATCGTTGTAATAGTGCTTGTACGGTCATAATTATATATATTTACATTCCACTATGTTTCTATTAAATCATATACATAATGCTTGAACCGGTAAGCTTGAGCAAATTTACATTCCACTATGTTTCTATTAAATCTGCTAACCCCCTTTTCATTCACCTGATCAATGAAATTTACATTCCACTATGTTTCTATTAAATCTTAGGAAGATTCCTGCATATACGTGCCCCTCATGTATTTACATTCCACTATGTTTCTATTAAATCGGCTAACGGCGGCTATCTGCCGTATAGCGAGTGGAGCAATTTACATTCCACTATGTTTCTATTAAATCCAGGAGTCCTGGGCGCAACTTAAAGAGGGGCAGTCTAATTTACATTCCACTATGTTTCTATTAAATCAATACCACATATACAAGGTGGACAGAATACAGTGTGGATTTACATTCCACTATGTTTCTATTAAATCAAAATTCCCCTTGTTTACTTCGTGCCATCCAGATATATTTACATTCCACTATGTTTCTATTAAATCTATTTTGCGGAGGCTTACGCGGAAGACATAAAAAGATTTACATTCCACTATGTTTCTATTAAATCGAAGTGGAGACTTCGGACGATGGGCCACTTGTAAACATTTACATTCCACTATGTTTCTATTAAATCGATGATCTCACAAACTGCCCACAAAATTTATGGTCATTTACATTCCACTATGTTTCTATTAAATCTGGTATTACAACCCGGCGAAAAACATTCATTCACGAATTTACATTCCACTATGTTTCTATTAAATCAAGAATTAACGATTGTGACAAGGTCGTTAGTGCTCAAATTTACATTCCACTATGTTTCTATTAAATCTGAATTGATTGTCTTGATATCGTTATCTAAATCAATTTACATTCCACTATGTTTCTATTAAATCCTTTGTTATCTACGAAGACCATTTCAGTGATAACTGCATTTACATTCCACTATGTTTCTATTAAATCGAATGATGGGCTATAATATCATAGGCTTTTATAATATTTACATTCCACTATGTTTCTATTAAATCCCAGACCACGAGCCGATTCCCGTACCGAGTAATGAAATTTACATTCCACTATGTTTCTATTAAATCTTTGCTAATACAATCAAGAAAGCTAAGGAAAAAGCATTTACATTCCACTATGTTTCTATTAAATCCCCGCCCCGCAACGCGCTATAATTTATCAAGTCTATAAAGTGATTTTTTGTCGACCCATCATCATGCAATGCTAAATCATACATATACATCACCAACTTTCTTTATTCTCCGCATAAACACTAGATTGTCGATGTCCCTATAATTTTGCAACATTTCAGGTCGACAATGCCCTAAGCATCAAATAAAAAAACTAGTTGCATCATCTTTAACTCCCCAGAATTCTTTGTCCAGCCATCTTTCCTGACGACTTTTAAATATGATCACCGAATCCTGTTGCTTATCAATATACTCATCCAATTCTCTCTGCAGCTTTACAAGTTGCACCTTTGAAATTTCACCTTCAAATACTGAATTTTGAATATGTGTCAGGTACTTCTTGCATATCTTGAATACATGTGACCATCGTTTCCGGCCATTATCATCTAAGCTAATATCGTATACCAGTACAACATACATTTCTCACCACCATATTTTTAATCCTTCATACTGTTTTTCTCCAATTAAATGCTTTATCAATTTATAAGCCTCAAGTCTCATCAAATACTGATACGACACCTGGCGGCCTAATTCTTTATGCATAATTGTTTTTTTCAGGTTCTTTTCCAATTCTTGAGCAATGAGCCTTGAACTCTCCTTTTTCAAATGTAAAAAGTTAAGTTCCTTTGTAAAACTATCTTCTGTAATCTGACGTCTGTTTAATAAGGAAAATATTAATCTGTCACCTATAAGTGGCTTAAATACCTCTGATATATCAAGGCACAGTGAAAATCTTCTTACGCCCGGTTCATGCAAATAGCTTATAGTTGGATTTAACTGAGTTTTATATATTTCACTCAATACCTTTGAATATATAAGCGAGTTTACATATGAAATCAACGAATTTATCATATTATCCGGTGGATGCATGACTCTTTTATCAAAGTTAATCTCCTGGTCGACTATAACATTCCATGCAGAATAATAACTTTTTCTTATATTTCCCTCTATTCCCATCAGTTCTTCAATCGTATTAGATCTGCCAATTTCTCTTCTCAAACTATCAATTTCTCTCATCTGTTGAGAAACATCTTTCCCACGTCCATTATAATACCTCAGATTTCTGTATATATTATCAGCCGCTGCTTCAATAAATTTGTGGGCTATAACCATGCGTTTTGTATAATTAGTATAATGTTCTACCTGTTTCACAAGCAAATTTCCTGCAAGCAACTGTTCTCTCGGATAAAAACTGCCTGTATAGAAATTATAATAATTAAAAAAATGAATCGGTATTCCATATTGCGATATGTATGTCAGAAAAGTTGTATTAAATGACATTTCTGACATAATATATATATCATCTATACGCTCAATCGGAATATCCCGCTTTTCTCCATCATACGATGTAAATCTTAATGTGTTGTCTTTACGTTTAAGATCCCCATCATTATATACATAAAAACTTTGTCCCATAAAACCCCCCTTTAAATAAAACAGAAATCATGATATGCACATTTATTACAGATTTTTTTCTCTTCAAATACTGGTGGATATTCTCCTCTGGATATTATGTCTATATCTTTTAAAATACTGTCCAACTCAGTTTTGTCGCTATCGCTCAGCTCCACAACAAGAGTTTTCTTTATCAAAGGATAATCAATTTTGGCCTTAAGATTACTTACCCCTCTTTTCTCCAAATAATATAAGTAATATTTAATCTGCCATATTCCGGCTTCCTCAATCGCTCTGCTCTTTTTTATCTCGTGTAATTCATTATGGTCTTTTATAAAATCAATATTAATAATATTGTCTATATTTATATGTTTCTCGTCGCGTTTATAGCTCTCCTCATCCAGCAGTTTTCCGAGTTGAACATTCTCATTATCTCTTTCCATCTGTATCTCATTACTGAAATACCATAACTTTCTTTTACACACAAAGTAATAATAGACCATAACACCTGTGATACGATTCTCCATATGCACATCCTCCTACAGGAAATTATCCTCGTCATTTTTATTGAACAAATCCAGGCCTACTCCTGTGCCCGTTTCCTCATCAAATTCATAACGCATCGATGTTCTATGAATATTTGTACCTTCAATACATGTATCTATACCTTCCACACCATATTTGCTCGAATACAGATTAAGACTTAGTGTCCTGTCTAATATGTCCGATCTTATCAACTGCCTAATTTCTCTATCAACTTGCGGCGTTTGCAATAACTCTATCTCTTTTTCTATAATATCGCAGTTATTATAATATTCATCATCAGGAATAAGTGTAATACTGTTTATTTCTCTAAAGTCATTATTCACTTCATCTTTACTTTTATAGTCAAGAGGTTTCAAGTTTTTAAATTTTTTTAAATTCTCATCTATAGTTTTAAAATACCATGTACTTTCTATTTTTTTTACATCGTACACCTCATTTATGTAGTCCCTTTTATCTGTTTCTGACATCAGTTCACCATCATATTTTTTCAAGCTTTCCACGGACCGCTTATAGATATCCTTATCATAAATTCCTCTATCATTTTCATTTTTCACCCCTGATTCATTAACATAAACATATACATTAGGCTGATCCGTATTTTTATATCCCGCTCTATTGCATCGTCCCATTCTCTGCAATAGACTATCCGCAGTTGCCATCTCAGTGAAAAGTATATCAAAATCTATATCGAGACTAGCCTCCACTATCTGTGTTGTTATCCAGATTCCTATTGCGGATTCATCTTTCGAAAAATCCATTATCTTATTTTCCAGTATCCTTCTATGCCTGTTTATATACCTTGAATGGAGTAGATCACAACACATTCCACCTTCAATAATATCACTATATAATTTCTGTGCTTTTGTAACTGTATTACAAATTACAAGAACCTTTTTCTGCTGCCCCTCTTCAACGATATTATCAATGCCTAAATCTCCATCCACCATCTTTATACGATGTCTATCATTAATAGCACTTGCCGAGAAATCCTGATATACATAATCCCTGTCTTCCAACAAACCATACTTGTTCATAAAATACGACATAACTGGTGGAAATGTAGCCGTTATAATTGAGAATTTTCCGCCCATCATGTTTATCTCTTTAAATCCGTATATCAGTGCCGCAACTATCTTGGGTGAATACGCCTGTATCTCATCGATTATGAGTTTCGAATACTTCAATGTAGCAGCAAATACTTCTGTACCAGGAAATTTATACACAAATTTCAACAACTGATCAACAGTACACACTGTAAGTGGATATGCAAGTAGTTTCGCTCTCTCATACCGTTTCTGCTGATCACCAATAGTATCTGAATTGCTTCTTGAGTAATAACTCAGACTGTTTGAATGAAGTATAGCTGTATTTTCAAATTCATATTTATATTTAATCCTCTCATATATCGCATTTGCCGATACCCTAAGTGGCAATGTATAAAACCCCTTATCGCCGTTCAGCCAGAGTAATGCCGCTTCTGTCTTTCCTGAACCTGTAGGTGCTATCATCACGACATTTTTGTCAGAATTAGCTTTCATGTATTCCTGGGCCGGTCGAAGAGATCCCTGCATCTTCGTCTCTATATTTTTGCATAACTTCTTTTCAAAAATATCAACACCTAGCTCTGCTTCCTCATATCCGGAACTAACCGTCCAGTCGAACTTATTCAACATGCCTTTAACAAGCATATATTCACACCATATATCCTCTGGTATTTCTAAAGAGGATCGTCTAACATCAGGTGCATCAGAAAATAGCAATTTATTCCTATTGGTTCTCATAAATTTGAATTCTTCATCACTCAAATATTCCGAAACCTTGCTTTTATACCATTCCTCAGCATATTTTTCTATATAATTATTAGTGTATACATCATCTCTATCATGATGATAATATATTGCAGAAACCAGTATTCTAAAATCATCTTTGAGTAATTCCAAGTTATTACCCATCATTTCTGCACATATTTTTTTCTTGGAAACACTTAACGCACTCAGAAAACCATGTGGAATCTGCGCCACATCACTAGCTAAATGTATATTTGGATTAACTATAGACTGAAACACTAAATTCACTTTACCAACATCATGCCATTCACAGGCTTTCGTGATCAGATACTTTTCTTTGTCTGTAAAATAAGTTCCATATATATCAAAAAACTTTTCTGCACATGCCAAGATTTCTTGTGTGTGTGCTGCCAGTGTTTTTTGCTCTTTATCAGATAGCTTTATATCTATATTTTTCAAGTAGGTTTTTAATTTACATATCAATTCATAGTATCCGTTTTCATCATATTCATTTATCAATGAAATCGTGTTTTCTACAATTCTATCTACCCTATCTTTCGACAGACACTTTCCAACTGACTTTGCATAATACTCCATGCCGGTCTCCCTCCCCATAAATTCCAAAATGTAACTATTAATAGATTCCAATTATGCCAACGCTACAACTGCCCCCAACTCATCGACACACACATCTTCAAATACCGTTCCCTTTGCCATGTGATATACCTTAATCTTGCCACCTTCCTTCTTCCAGCGGCGAAGTCCTTGCTTAGTAATCTCATATTCCTTAGTAAGTATATAAATAGTTCCCAAGTCATCAATCTCACTACTTACCGGCATATAGATATCATTAAGAGTTTCAACCTGTTCGTCTTCACTCAACGTAACTTCCCTGACTGACTGTATATCCAGCAAATCCTCATATCTTCCAAGCGAAGGATATACAACAGGATTATTTAGTCCTTCTAACACCCTATCATAGTCTTTCTCCTCAGGAACTATATGAATGATCATTCTGCTATTACATATCAATTCTACATGAGCTATGCCTTTAAATGCTCCATATTTTTTATCACCTTCATCAATACAAATATTATGGCGTCCTGCCTCATACTTTGAGTCCATAGAAAATGAATATCTTGTATATAGTTCCGACACAGATCCAGAGTTCGTTCCCTGAATACTTACTTTCATTGGATGATACTCCTTGAAGCCACATACAGCATGTACCATCCCGATAACTGTTGAATATGGCGGCATAGGATACGACTCTTTGATGATAAAACTACTAGGTTTCCTGTAATTAGCCGTCCTCTGATAACATTCGATCCTAATTGCTCTCTCCATAATATTCATCAACTTCCTTCTTTAAATGAGTAAATACTTCCGCTACCGTAACTGCATTGATCGTATCTTTTATCTCTTTATCATTTGTGAATATACCACTCATCACGCCTGTCATCGTGTTGTCTTTTATATCATCATTGCTATTGATTACTTCAGATATCAGCCCAACATTCAGGCGAGAATCTTCTACAACAATCCTGTTCTCAAAGAATGGGTTCTTTCTTGAATATCTTCCACCAACCACAAACACAGGACTCAGATTCTCTCTTCTTCCTTTTATATCTCTATAAAGGAACATCACTGTGTCCAGGAATTTCTTAACTCTGTCCGCCTTCTCCTCAGAAGTGATATTTATATCTCCATCAACACCGATCCTATCCAGATCTATTGTTATTGTATATGTATACAAAGATCTGTGGATTTCACTCTGTGCTATACCATTTTCAAGATTCTGTCTCCTTGCAAGTCCCATATTAGTAAGGAACTCTAGATCACTTTTATATGGTTCAAGTGCAACGGCATTACTTAGCCTTACAACTGCACTTCTTGTCATGGCACCTCCCTTTTTATCATCCTCCTTTGAACTGGTCTTCATATAACCAAAAAGATCTATTTCAGGATAATTCACTATACTTGCTGATGGAGCAAACTGTACAACCCCACTTTTTCCATCAACCGGAGTTGTATCCCATCCAAGCTGCTGTATCATGTTGTATCGGAGTGCCTGCCTTGAAATATATGAATACTGCTCATAATTTCCCCTTGTCATCTTTTTTAATGTACTGATGTTTCCTACACCCTCACCATAATTCGCACTCTCGGCAAGGAATACTATTGTAATTGTTAAACCATTTCTACTCATTAATGATCTCCTCCTTCTTCTCATAATGACTACCCTGTAATCCTAATAAAAACGCATAGCCATATTCTTTAAACCTGTTCTGATCTCCAAGACACTCTATAAACTCATTAGGTACCTGTAACTTTGTGGAACAATATACTCTTAATACAATTTCCATAAATTTATTTGCATTTCCCACGGACAATGCATTTAACAGCTGATACACAGTTCCCCTTATACACGAATCATCTGTAGCACCTTTTGCCAAAAGCAATGCTTTACGCAATTCGTAACCACGATCCCTCACACTGTATCGATTCATTATTATTCCTCCTTTTTTCTTATCTGTATCAATATTATGGACATTTGTTCTAAGTTGCACATCATAAACATTTGCTGCTGTGTAAACTACCCCATTTGTTTCAATAACTATTTTCAGTAATGTGTTTAGCAAATCATACTGACTTCTATACCTGAGAATATTCAATATCACACTTTCATGAACATTTATATAATCCGTTCCATTCTTGACATATGGATGCTTACTAAGTAAATCTATACTGTTTTTTATCCCTTTATCATTCAATATAGACAGCACATTCTTGCTAATAACATCAAATGTATAGGTATCCGTATCATTTATTCCCCTTGTTATAACCTGTACATTACTAAGACCTTTTGTCTTTATTCCCAGCAAAATATTTATGGTTCTTGCTATCCATGAACTATATCGTTCTTCTTTCTCTGTGTCTTTCTGTGATTTTATACTTTCGTGACTATACTTGTTATTTGCAGCTAACAAATTATCAATATCACTGCCTACATTCACAAATACATATCGTCTGCCAATTATCAAAAATCCAAGAGGCGCTAAAGCATATATATATGCACAAACCGGACACAGAAAGGCATCCACTTTACAGTTCCAGAATGCAGATCTCTTTCTACTCAAGTCATCTGCCATATCTTTCATGAAAGCTATAGAAACTTTCTCTTTTCCGGATATAAGATTTCCGCAGTCTATACATATATCCTTTTCCTTATCATGTGATTTCTTTATATATTCCCTTAATGGCACAGCAAAGTCAGTCTCAAACACTTCCCTCATGTTTTTTGCTGCATTTGCTCTAAGCAAAAAGCATTTGCCATCCCAGAAACGATTTATATAATTGTACAGTGCACTTTTCATGACAAATGTCTCTTCACATATTGGCTGTTTCAAAAAGTGCAAAAGTTCTTCTAGTTTTCGTTTTACTTCCTGAACATCCATTGTATCTTTTAACTTTTGTACCTGTAGGTCCTCATATGGATGCGTCACACCAAGCTTGTCTTTTACACTGGCAAATCCTGATTTGTAGCTATTAGAAAGTAACTTATCATTGATAAATTTCAACTTATCTTTCATATCTTTAAGCTTAAAGTTGTCATTCTCAATTACTGCAAGAATACTGTTTATCTCATCTATAACCGCCTGATACACTGAATAATCTCTATAATATTTCGTAAACGCTTTAAAATATATATCTGTCCAGTCGCAGTTCAAAGCAAAGTCTCTTGAGAGCCATATTGCCTGTCTATCTGGAGTATATCCGTAGTCTTTATCCTTCTCTGCGCAGATAACATCCTCAAGTATGTAATTGAGCCCAACTATTCCTGCGTTCTTTAGGAAATCTCCTAAATTTATGATTATCCTGTCCACTCTTCTCCCTCCTTTCTACGCGAGTATATCAAATTTACCTTTTCCCTCAGATCTCCTTGCCCCAATTCCTGCCATATACAATAGATTCAACAGATCCCTGTCACCCTTGAGTTTAAATATCCCCAACGAAGCATCTGTATTCCTACCAAACACAGGAATCACAACCTTTTTTGCCTTGATCGGTTCAATCCCAAAACTGTCAGATTTCACAGGTATGTTCATCCTATCGATAAAAATATCTGTATTCTCCCTCAGCGCCTGCTCAAATCCATCCGTATTGTATACATAATACTTATCTGAATTATCATCCGAATTGTGTCTTCTGACGATCAAAGGACTAGACATTCTGATTATTATCTCGTCATCTTTGATCTCATTCATATTCTGAATATACATCGACACCAACTGCATGAAATTTCCCGCCATGGGATACTTCTGATACTTCATTCCCTGAAATGCATTAAAGAACATCATAAGTTCTCCCTGATCAGCATCAGAAAAAAACATTGTGAATTCGTTCTTCTGTAACTCTATGCCAGCTTTAACAAATGCGGCACCAGGAAGATTAAACGAATATGTGTATGTTTTTATTATCGATCTGCTTTTATCATATAACGCATTAAACATATCCCTGGAATATCGTTCTGTTGCCGCCTTGAAGAAACTGAGCATAAGCTGATCCATTTCCTTTGGCAAATGATTGTTCTCCAATTTAAATAGAATTTTTAATTGAAACATTTATATAATTCACCTCCTCTCCTATGATTTATTTTTAACATAAATACTATCATCTGTCAATGTTTATTACATATAAAATATGTCAATGGATTAGTTTTATTATCCTTTATTCATAAATACCTAATTCAACTACTCATATTTGTCATTGATATCTACGTTTATTTAATATATAATCCAACTACATTGTGGAATGTAAATTTGACACATTTTATATGCAATCTATTAATTGTTACATTTTGGAACTATCACAATGTATAAAAGCTTGTATTATATACAAGCTTTTACTTTTATATTATTATACACCATTCACCCATCCCTATCCTACCATTCACCCCCGATTTTCGACCACTCATTCCAGCACCCCCTCGAAATCGACAACATTTACCATCCCTTAACCATGATTATTACCACCAACTCACTCTGTCATTCTCTCCCGTCTATCCCATTCTTCCCAAGAAGGCCGCCTTCCGGCAGCCCCCCTGTCGTTCATCTCAAGCCCCAACTCCGTTCCACGCTGAGAAGTCTATCAAACTCCCTATGCTCGAGGTCAGTTCTTCATGATTGAATGCCTCCAGCACACTCTTCATGGTCTTGGCAAATCTTTTCTCGTCCTTTGTGAGTGCCAGAAGATATGCGGTGTTTCTGGCATCACAGCAAGCGTCATGCTTCTGGCCTGCGAAGTCTATACCTGCATAATCCACCGCCTGGGATGAAGTAATGATCCTTCAGCTTCATTTCTCTGCGAAGCTGAAGTTCAGCAGAATCGCTCCAGCCATACATGACCACTTCTTCTCCAAAACTGATGCACCACTTTATGAAAGCGTCAAATGCGTCTGCAAACACAGGACTATCCTGAAGCTTATCCATGGTTATTCCCGTAAGCTTCTCAACCTTTTTTACCACCTTTTCGTTGAGCTGCGGTTTTACATACATCTTAAATACGCCTATTTTCTCGAATTTTTCATTCATGGCAATGGCCCCGATCTCTATCACCTCATTGGTGCTTATCTTTCTCTCATTTTCATATTTGAAGTCCAACTAGTTCATCTCAAGATCTACAACTATATGTACCATTTTTGCTTCTTTCCTACACCTATCATATTTTTTTCACAATCCTAACTTTTCTCTTATGCAATTCTACCTCATTCAGTGTACTATTTTTTCCGCACCGGGCAAAACAAAAAAGGACAGCCACCAATATAGTAGTCTGTCCCTGTCTGTTTCATATATCATTGTTCGCTGCTTTCACTGACTAGTGTTTCCTTCGCTATCGGTCAAACTTTTCAAGAGCCGTCCCAATCTTCAGATTTCTCTCAGTCGCCATCTTGTCAAACTTTATGACATAGCAGCCTATATCTGTCCGCATAGCTATTATAGTGCCCTCTCCAAATACTTTATGCATCACACGGTCGCCTACTGAAAGTTCCGTATCCGGAGGGCATATCCTGGATTCATTTGCCGCTATGTAGCTCATAGCATCGTCCACCAGTCTTTTGGGGAGATCATGTGCATAGTCTATCACGTCACGGTCTATATTGAAGATGAATCTGGATGGATACCGGAAAGACTCATCATAGTTCAAACCCTCGGCATCGCTGATATACAGAGCCTTCTCCGCTCTGGTAAATGCCACATACGCCATTCGTCTTTCTTCCTCCAGGCGTTCCTCTGTATCCACGTGCTTACTTGGGAATATCCCCTCATTCATCCCACACACGAACACATAAGGGAATTCCAATCCCTTTGCCGTGTGAACTGTCATCATGGATACCGTCTCTTTGTCTTTTTCACGGTCATGGTTCGTGTAGAGCGCGATGCTCTGGAGATATTCCTCCAGGGTATTCTCCTCACCTGACGTCTTCTCGTATTCATCTACAGACTGCTTGAATTCCGCCAGATTATCCAGACGCTCCTGCTCACCCGACTGTCTGAGCATCGCCTCATACCCGGTCTGATCCAGTACCTCCGTCACCAGATCTGACAGACTCTTTTCCTTATAGGTCTTCTTGAACGCCTCTATGGTATCCACAAATGCTGCAGCCCCAGTTGACTTGATCGTTTTATCCTCCAGAATGTCCAGGAGGCTGTTATACAGTGAACATCTGTGACTCTCCGCATATGCCTTTACGAGAGCCATTCGTTTCTTGCCAAAGTTGCGCTTCGGCTCATTGATCACGCGGCGAAATGACAGATCGTCCGAATAGACTATCATCCTGAGATATGCAAGTACATCCTTTATCTCTTTTCTTTTATAAAACTCCACTCCACTGTACAGTGTATACGGAATCTTTGCCTTGATGAACGACTCCTCTATATTCCTCGATACAAAATGAGATCTGTACAGCACCGCCATCTCATTGTACGATGCACCTTCCGACATCAGTCTCTGTATCTCCGAGGTCATCCACTGAGCCTCATCCCCTGTCGTCTTGGAATGTATATACTGAGGTCTTCTGCCTGACTCCTTATACGCCTCAAGCCTGTGTGGAAGTCTCTTCTTGTTCTTCTCTATGAGCGAGTTGGACACAGCGAGTATCTCCGGTGTTGATCTGTAATTCATATCAAGGAATATGGTTCTGGTATTCTCATGTGTCTCGTCAAATTCAAGTATGTATTCTATCTGTGCCCCGCGCCATGTATATATGGTCTGATCCGGATCTCCCACTATGAACAGATTCCTGTGATATCCACTGAGAATCTCTGCCAGCGCATACTGACAGTTGCTCACATCCTGAAATTCATCCACCATGACATACATCATCCGCTCCTGCCATTTGATCCGCTTCGTTTCATCTGTCTGAAGTATATACAATGCGATCGTTATGAGATCGTCATAGTCAAGCCCATACACCTTCTTCTGCTCATACAGATATCCCAGAAATACCTTATCCTCAACCTTCTCAGCCTTCTCATAGTCCGCAAGAAGTTTTTCGTTCCCTATCCCCGCAAGATATGGTATATGCAGCATCTGACTTTTCAGGGCTGTTATATGATCTCTCGCCGAGTCAAATGTATATGTTCTCGACTGTATATGCGCATTCTCATACACAGTCTTGAGTATCTCCTCTGTATCTTCGTCATCCATGACCACAAAGTTCTGTGGGAAGTTGATCGCATGTATGTCTTCCCTCAGCAGCTTCACACAGAATCCATGGAACGTGCATATATAACCGGTATCACTATCCCCTATCATCTGTCTTATCCTCTTGCTCATCTCTCTTGCAGCCTTGTTGGTAAATGTCACACACAGGATATTCGATGTCGATATGCCAAGTTCATTTACAAGATATGTGTATCTATATGTGAGAGCCTTTGTCTTGCCTGTGCCGGCACCGGCTATAACCCTCACATAACCTTCTGTGGTAGTAACCGCCTCTCTCTGTCTCTCATTAAATTCATTCATATATTCTTCCATAGCAACCTCCTAACACAAACATATGTTCAGTATATCAGATTATCTTCTGCATGTCACTAACCTCATAATTTAACCCTATAATATAATCTCACGAAAACGTCCATCCCTGTCTGCACATATAACTACAAAACCATCACCATATCCAAGAGCAATTAACATAATTCCACTTACTCACATATAAACGCAGTCAACATACCACAATTACTTACACAAAAAAGGGCAGCCACACATATATGTGACTGCCCTGAACCGCCCCGGTATTATCCGCAGGCATTGCTATTTGGATCAATATCTGCTATATACAGCCTTCGCCGGTGCTGCAACCGCCCTAGCCTTTATCAGCTTCGAATAGGTCGTATATTTTGACTTTGTGATCTTAAATGTTATTTTTGAATAAGTGTTCTTGAATGCATACTTACCTACTGTCTTAAGTTTTTTAGATGCAATCTTTACACTCTTAAGGCTCTTACAACCGTAGAATGCTGATTCACCGATAGTCTTTACTTTCAGACCGATCTGTACATTATCAAGCTTTGTACAGCCGGCAAATGCACTCTTGCCTACTGTAACTACATTGTTGCCTATTGCCACTGACTTGAGTGCCGTACACTTGCTAAATGCGCTTGTGCCGATAACCGTCACCTTGTTGCCTATTGCCAGTGTCTTAAGTGTGGTACATCCACTAAATGCATATTTACCTATTGTTTTGAGGTTCTTCTTTACAGGCATGCTCTTCAGCAGCTTACATCCGTTGAATGCGTATGAGCCAATGCTTGTGACACTCTCGAATGAAGGAATTGCCGTGAGCGCCTTACATCCGTTAAATGCATACGCATCAATCTTCGTTACATTTTTTCCTCCTACTACTAACTTGAGGTATTTGTAACCGTTAAATGCCTTTGTGCCTATTGATGTAATCTTAAATGTTACACCGCCTATAACTACACTATCTGATATAACAAGTTTTGTATATTTATTGTTCGATGCGAGCTTTTTCACTCCAACTAATGCCACACTTCCATTGCCGCCTGCAGCTGTGTTCGTGATCTTGTACTTATACACTACATTTGTCCTTGGCTGGGTAGCTGTGTATACAACATTCTTGCTGGCAACAATCTTGAACGTCGTACTGATCTCTCCTCTGTAGCTGCCCTTTCCAGTGATCTTTATAGTTGCAGTGCCAATCTTGTTATTATTCCTGTATGTCACCCTGTAATCTCTGTTTGCGACTAATTTTGTTCTACTTCTTGTAACTGTAAGCCCGGTGAATTGTATTGCTCTTCCCTTATATGCTACTTTTTCGCTTACACCTGTTATCTTGAACCTGTATGCTGGATTTGACAAATCTATGCCCTTTGCCTTGATTGTCTCATACCTTCTGTATCCGCATACTGTGCAGGCATATACCTTCTTACCGGTTCTTGTATCAGTAGGTGATTCACTGACTGTGCCTCTATCCCATGTATGTGCAGCCTTATCGATGACATCGCCACATGTACACTCATGCCAGTGACTTGTCTCATCGCTTACATAATCCTTGCCATACTCATGTACGTGTTCCTTCTGTATCTCAACCTGTACTGGGAATACAACACCTCTGTACGCTCTGTTCCAGCCCGCAACTGCTGTCCAGTCATAGTTAGTTATATCAGTAGGCTTAAAGCACAGCTTGTATGTTCCACCATCTTCAGCCTTTGTTGTTCTGTCTGTGTACCATGTGTAGATTCCATTCTCTGCCTCCGGAAGTACTATATCAGCCAGAGTGTCATTCTCTTTTGCTGTGAGCTTGTCTATAGCCTGTGTGAACTTAGCCTCAGCCGGCTTTACTTCAACCTCGATCTCTATATGCTCTGCTCTTTCATATACATCCTCATCAGATGGCACAAATGTTGCAAGGAACTTCTTTGTTCCAACGTCACCGACTGACTCGTCAGCATTTTCCCAGATGAACATTCCGCCTTCTGCTTCTGGAATAACAGCCTTTCCTACAGTTTCTCCATATATAGCTGTCACTCCCTCAGGTACAGTGTATACAGGATCCTGCTTTCGCACATATACCGCAAGTTTCACAGATATTCTGACACTGCCATCCTCTAACTGCTCATACGTTCCTGAAGCGGTGTCAAGCTTGCTCCAGTCATAGTTGACCGTATCATTTGGTACAAAATATGCATCGTAACCGTCCTCAGATCCAGCCTTGCCAACCAACTGTGTGCTGTCTGCCCAGCTATATACACCAAATGCTGACTTTGGAAGTGCTACATCAGCAAGTGTTTTGCCTGCATATGCGTTTCCAGCCTTTGATGCAGCAAGTGTAGGGATACCCTTCTCTATCTTCTCTATGGTAAGCGTGAATTCAGCTGTGGTCTGGTTCTGTCCTCTCACAATGATCTTCACTGTCTGAGCCTCAGCAGAAGCCTTGACCGGAGTACCATATATCTTGCCGCCTGACATCTCAAGTCCATCAGGAAGGGTCTGCCCCTTAGCAAGTGAGTATGCGACATAGCCGTTTTCAACATCTTCATCATTCTGAACCTCGATCTTTGTGAGGTCATAGAGCGGATCAAACTTGCTAGTTGCCACTCCAACCTGTGCTGTAACCTTGTCCTCAGCCTTCGCAAGAGTTATATTGGTTGCTTCCTGCTTCGCCATGTTGATCACAGCATGTGTCGGCTCATATGCCACTGTTCCGCGCCACTTGACATTGTTACTTGACGTTGCCTCATTCTGGGCTGAACCATATACCACAGAATCTATCTTCATTCCGTCTATCGGTTCGCCGTCAACTGTCACATAGAAATCCATATTTCCAGCTATGTATACATTTGTATCACCGTCAATGCCTGACGTCTTCTGATAGTTAGTATTTGTTGCCGCTATGCTTATCTTTGCATCCTCGCCCTTGAAGCAGTATGCCGGATACTCTGCATCAACTTTATAGTACACACTGCTGTAGTTCTTCAGCACATACTTGAAATTCGGAATCGTTGTTGTGAGTACCTTTCCAATATCGGAGAAGCTGTTATAATATGTCTCTTCCAGAGAACCATAATTTACTATGGTTCCACTGTTAATCATATTTCCGAATGTAAATGTAGCATCTTCACGGTTGATGAACATTGAAGAAGCATTGATCCTTGTACTGTATGATCTGTTCGAAACCGTTGTGACGGTTCCATAGTTGTCAACTTTACCACTGATACTTGATGCGCTGCTGTCACCAACGTACATATACTTCTTTGTATTCCAGATTCCATTGTTGACAAATGTTCCCTCTACATAGACATTGCCCTCTGAGGTCCATGTTCCGTTATTCTCAACATCTCCTTCGATGACAGCATTTGCTGTATGCTTAATTGATGCACCCTTAGCAACTTTGATCTTTGAACCAGAAGTTACATTGAGGATATCGGTCTCAATGTTCTCATCAACAGTGTATGTACCGCCGAGAACAAGTTTATCATTGATCTTTAAGAAGAGTGAGCCATTATGTGTCACCTGGAAATTCTCTGAAAGTCCTGTAACACTCGCAGTGGTATTGCCACTGACATCATTGAAATAAATATCATTTACCTCTCCGCTTGCAGCAAGAACGATCTTACCGCTCACAGCATCTTCTGTAGCCGATCTTACATTTATATTGCGTATCTTATTGTTCATATTACCGTATACAAATGCTTTTGAACTATCATTCGAACTACCACAGCCTATATAACCTGACTTCAGCTCAGCATTCAGATCTCCAGCCACATTGGAGCTGTTTACAAATGTATTTATTCTTCCTGCATGCCAGTCACCATTCAAAGTATAATTGACATTTCCTGACACAGGTGTCCTGTAAACTCCGTAGAAGAAAGCGTATGTGCTTCTATACAACTTTGCACTATAGGCAAATGCCTCTCTTGTACTCAACACACCTACCTCTGCATTTACATCTCCAGATACACTTCCTCCGCTTGTAACATACAATTCTTCCTTACCTGTGTTTGAAAAATTGTCGTCCGCATACATCATAGCTGTCTTTGTGAACGCAAAATTCATCGTCTGCACATCTGAATTATATGCACCATAGGCCTTCTTATATATCTTTCCGCCTTCTGCCATGAAATTCACCGCAGCTGCATGTGCATTGTATGCGCCATATATTTCTGTTCTTACAATGCCTCCCAGCACCTTTACAGTAACATCACCCTCAACAGTTACATTTGCTGCTCCGGACTCGTTTGAACCTGCACCATACAGGGAACCTACCGTACCGCTTCTGAGAACTATTGATATATCGCCAGTATATGCATTGTCTCCATCTGTATAACCATATATCTTGCACTTCGACAGGTCGTAACTTGTCTCACCACTTATCTTAAGTGCTCTGTTGTTGTCTGCTATTCCGTCATGGTCTGCATCCATGTATATGGAAGACTTTGATGCATTTGATGGATCAGCTATTATCACAACTGAACATCCAGCAAGATTTATCTTACTTACGGATGCGTCAGTTATAACTTTGTTGATATCTGACACTTCCGTGCCTGCAGCCTTTACTGTAAACTTCACGTTTACATCAACGGATGTTCCATTTCTTCCTGTCACAACAAATGTCACATCTGTCTCACCTGTTTCGGATGTCTTGCCTGTTATCTTGCCATCGGCAAGCACAAGTCCCTCCGGAAGCTTTGATCCACTCTTTACTCTGTACTGCATATCTGTACCGTATGCCGAAGTGGTGTCTCCTGTCACATCAAGTACCGAGAGATCATATACAGGCTCCTCGGCTGTATAGCTTGTATCTGCTACGATCACAGGATCAGCATATTTCTTTGTCACTGCGATCTGATCTGCCACGTAATCAGCAGTTGCGCTCATAACTGTATTTGCTGTTGCAACCAGCGCCGATCCCGAATCTCCCTTTATTGGATCTCCGCCATTTATCGATACATATACTGTGTATCCCGGTACATCTGTATACTCTGCCGTGACTAAAGAATTGTTTCTTGCATATATCAGTCCCTCGTATTCCACTACCCTGCTCTGAGTTGGAATGGAAACCGAAGTTCCCTTCATATTAGTAGTACCGCGTTCAACATTGTAGTAGATTCCGGCCCACTCGCCTGCATCTACACCTTCTGCAAATTCTCCTGCCTTTACCCATGTTCCCTCATTTGAGAACTTGTCTGAAGGGCACTTGAATGTTCCTTTCTGATATACTTTTGCCCAGCTGTCTGATATCTTGACTTCATCTGTCTCAAACTCCGACTCTGCCCCAATAATAAGCACATTATTGTAACTTGTCATATACAGAGTATTTATCTTGACATCCCCATCAAACTGAGCAGATGAATTTCTCGAGAATGAAAGACCGCCGGCAGTAATCGCAGCCGTTGCTGTAAGCTTAGACTTTTCATACATCCTCAGATATCCTGTGAGCTCAAGCGGAGCCTCCACTGATGCTTCAGATTCATTGTCCAAATCAAAATCATTTGCAGCAAGCTTCTCTGTAACTGTATACTTCTTGTATATCATGACATTGTCTTTTGCTGTTCTGAGAAGCGCTCCTGTGTATGTTGATGTACTTCCACTTACCAAACCACCTGTGATTACTGCACCTGTGCAGTTCTCATAAGAGATCGTACCATCTACCTGGGTATTTACAATCGCATATACCTCACCCACATTACCGCCTTTGATAACTACCGCAACAGCATCTCTTCCGCTGCAGCTCAGTTCTGAGTCAACCGCACCATATATCTTCTGCACGCTTCCTCCCAGCATAGTTATCTTTACGCTGCGCTTAAATTCGCTGTCATCAACTCCAACCACAGTGTATTCTGACAAATCTCCACTGAATAACGGTGTCTTGTTGTCAGCCTGTCCATCCTTGTTGGAATCGATATAGATCTCTGTGATCGCAGGACTTTCAGCCCCTGTTTCATCCGCCGAAGCTTCCGCACTGTTCTCTGCAGCCTGCAATACAACTGATGTTCCATTCAGACTTATCTGTTTATTCTCTTCATCGACTGTTATACGTCCGTCTGTATTTTCCTGTATCTTCTGCTCTTTTGAAACAACAACATTCAGCGTGATCTGTGTCCTTGTTCCATTCTTTCCTGTTATATAGATTACTGCTTTCTTTCCGTCCTCATATGCCGAGGTCGGTGTTCCAATTATAAGACCGCCATCAAGCTCAAGCCCTTCCGGAAGTATATAATCCTTGTCCATCTCATAGGTAACTTTGCCCTCTTTGCCATCATTCAGGATCACAACATCCGACATATCATACAGAGGTTTTTCTGCTGTGTATTTCTGACCGAGCACAGCTGAAGGATCTGACACTGTCTTTGATGCCTTTATCTGCTTACCCTTTGTTGAGACTGTCACTATACATGGTTTTTTCGGCATGGCAAATGTATACTTGCCTGATGTCTCTGTCAGCTCATTATCCTGAGTCTCATCACTTCCCCTAAACACTACCTTTTCAAGTGTATATCCTCTCTTGACAACCGGTGTCAGCGTCAAGACTGAATCTACATATGCATACATAGTATCCTTGTCAAGATAACAGGTGTAGCCAGGATTGCTCACTGTCACAGCCTTGTCATCACATACCAGAGTAACCGGGTAGTATACATGGGCATTTTCATACAGCGTTTCGTCTGCCACTATGCCCTCTTTCATATATACAGAACCGTATGCTGAATCATCTGTTCTCTTAAATGTTCCAGAGAATTTTCCCGAATTAAGGATATTTGCACCCGCGGTAAAATATATCCCTTCCTGAGCACTTACTGTTACTCCTTTGTTAATGACTGCATATACAGCAGATGTCGATTTTCTGCTGTCATAATTACCAAAGTAGATATTGTCAGCATTTACGTCTTTATCTATAACTACTTTATCGCCGCCATAGTATACATCTCCTCCATATGTGACAATTGAATCTCCATAACCATTGTATGCAGGACATATGTAATATCCATCAGGGAGAATACACGTCTCGTCAAATGCTACCCTTACTTTTCTGTTCTGATTCGCATTTACCTGAAAACTTGCATTCTTCATACCTGTAAAGTCTGTATTCTCTATCTTGATATCAGCAGAAAGCTGTATGGCTGAATCACTGCTTGAACCATTGCCATACTCATTCAGAAGATATACCGTACTGCCGTTATATGTACTTTCAAAGCTGCTGTCCTTCAGGGTAACCGTTGTATTTATGCCACTCACTTTTCCGCTGTAGCTGCCACCTGCAAGACCACACGATGCATAATGGATATTAGACAGATCCGCAGTCAGATCACCGGTAACCGAATAACTGCTCAGGAGATTAAAATCACCCTTTCCTGCATTGGTGTATGAGTCTACCACCGGATTGCCAGCCGCATCGACAATTGCCTTGTCATTTGCATACTGCATATTGACATCCAGATTCTTAGCACATGTACCTGAATATGCCACTGTACACAAGTTGCTGATGACATTCCTGATGTCAACAGATGCATTTTCTGCAAATGTAGCTGTATTCAGCACGTACAGACTGTTCTTGAAAGCACTGTCTGTCAAGGTAAGATCAAAATCCCCAACAACCGTCGATGAACTGCCATTTCCCCTCAGAATATATGCATTTTCTGCACTGCAGTTGGACATATCCATCTTGAGTTTTCCTGTTATGGCACCTGAAAAATCCAATCCATACAGATAATTACCTGACTTTATATTATCCAGGATCATGTGTGTCGAACCCATAGTCGAAACGTAGTACACGCCATATGTGTAATATGAACTGCTGACAATGTTCTTAAGCGTTATCACACTCGCATAGGCATCGGCTTCCTCCGGTGACGACTGTTCAAGCTTGGCTGAGTAAATACCATACATAGAACTTGATACATTGATATTCTCTATATCGATATTTACCATGCCCTTCACGGTTCCACAGTTGAGTCCGTATACTGAAGCAAATTCAGCGCCCTGTCCATCTATATCTATATCTACATCACCCAATATATCTGAATTTGAGGTACCATAGACAGAAATGCCTTTTCCTTTTGCATTCTTTACTTCAAATTTAAGTTTTCCTGCAATATTTGCACTATATGCCCCGTACATATTTGAATAACTGTCACTGCACTCTATGCCGTTTAATCTGATACTCACATCACCGGCTGCACTGGCACTGTTGCTCACACCATACATCGCATTGAGTGTTGTATTACTTATATCCACAGTAACACCACCCAGCGTATGAGCGCCATTGGTCACCGCATACACATATCCAAGCTTGGCATTCTTTGCCGTCAGGACAACATTGCCCTTCACCGCATAATCTTTGCCTGAGTATGTGCCATTTGTCGCAGCATACACATATCCACTGCCCTTGTCAGCCTTGAACAAACTGTTCACTGTGAGGCTGCCATCGATGGTCGATGCATACACACCGTACAGATAACCGATGTCAACCGTATTGTCTGTATCCACGTCCACGCTTCCTGTGGCATATCCTACCTGGATACCGTACACAGTTCCAGCAAATGCATTGTCGGTTATATCAATGTCAATATCTCCATCCACCTTGCTCTGCAATGCACCTTGCATCTGGGAAACATTGCAGTCTCCAGATATGTTGATCTTCATGGATCCTACAGCCTCTGACGAATACAAACATGTCGCCGCGGAAACATTTGATCCCTTATTCACAGTTATTGAAACTGCAGGATCTGAACCTGTGCTCTCATATTCCATGGCTCCTTTGTAGACACCCCATACATTCCCAAGGGATGCCCCGTCAACGGTGATTGAGATCGGTGTCTTAGTCTTTTCTCCATAAACGCCATATACCTGATATGGAAGTATCTCTGTGCTGCCATCAATCTCAAATGCTTCCTCACCTTCATCCAGAACTCCATCCCTATCCTTATCATTGTAGACATTGAGTCTCGGCTCCGAACTCGTAGAATTCGGCGATTGTCTGATTATGACAGAATTACCATTCAGATTGATTCCTTCTACACTTGTGGTCGAGCCTTCGTGATACCTGTACTCTATACCCTTTGATGGATCTGCCGTGACAAGCGTACTGCCATCATCAGTCCCCTCCGCATAGACCGCCACCCCCTGTGCCAGACACAGAGCCGTCGCCAGTGAAAGTACAGCTATACCTCCTCTTAGCTTTCTTTTTCTCATCAATTACCCTCCCTGATAAAACTTTTGTGACCCTTCGTGATACATCTGCGCGCTGTATTTTGTGCACTATAGCACAAAAAGTCCTGTGAATATGTTAGTTTTTGCCACTTTAACCATTCTATCACAGCAAAGTTGCAAATACTATCACCAAATTCACAAGACTTTTTTATGCATATTTCTATTTTATATTCAATTTTATATTTAATTTCATACATTCCAGATATGTGTCCGTATCCATCACGTCAGAATTGGTATATGAATGAGCTGATATGGTATATATCTGCCTTTCTCCAATATCGCAGTACGCTTTGAAGTTATATTCAACGATCACACTTCCATCATCACACCAGTTCTGTGTAAAATAGCTGTAATAATAAAATACCCTTCCATCCATCTCCTTGCTTCCACAGTCCTGAGGCATGGCGTGGTCATTCTTCGCATAGGAATCGACATACTCTTTCAACGATTCATCATCCGTAAGCAACGCTGAATAATCTTTTATAGCTATATATAAATATGTTTTTCCAGAATCCGACTCATAATATGCTGAGTCCGGATCTGAATCATCTTTTCTCAAATACCCATACGGAAGTCCATACTGAACAGTACGGCATGCGCTGGTGATGGTGTCACTGTCTGCATAATTTTCCTTGTTCTTCAGCGCAGTTGCAGAATAAATGATCTTGCCCGTATCGTCATCCGGCTCATCAGTCGACTCACCAGCATCCATCAGCTCCTGTATCCATGCAGATGACTTATCATACATCGCTTTTCGTTCCGCCTCTGTCATATCATCCATATCTTTATTGTAATTTATACAGATAAACAATCTGTCACCTTTATAATCAGGTGTAAGGAATATCTGCATATACTCACTGTAGTCTGTTGTCTCATCATCAGACTGCTGCCTGAGCGCATATTTTATGTAATCTCTGTCCGCGGAATTATACTTTTCAGGATCTGAGTCAACCTCAAACCCGGCTGATCTGCCGGCATCCATCCTCTCATCTTTCGTGTCCCAGAAATCATCCAGAGACTTTTCCTGATGCAACACCTGTATCCGATGGCCTGTATCAGTATCCAGAAATACACCGTTTTCTGTAACCATAACCAACTCATACTGACCACAGGAAAACTTTATCCCATCGTATACTACATACTCTTCACTCTCATCTGTTTCTACATACCTTGTAACATCTCCCACACCATGTCCCCAGGTTATCACACCCATGAACCACAGTGCTGTGATGACGACCAGCACGATTCCTGCAATCACACATGAGATCCGTATATATTTTCTCCTGCTATCCACTATACCTTCTCCTGTATATCACTAATTGCTCTCTCTATATCCCTCTGATGTTCCTTTGTCAGCTCTATTCTCAGAGAAATAAACATTGCCAGAAATATAAGTGCCAAAACGCACGGTATCACAAATGTACTTATGTCATGATCCACATTTGCCAGTTCACCATCGTCATCTATATATCCGGGCAGAGTGTCCCCAGCTCTGATTCCCTTTGCATCTATCCACATTAGCCTGTGTTTGTCGTCAAGATCGTCATTCAGATATGACACATCAGCCAATGTGTACTGTGCATGAACCTTGTCCACATGCATCAAGACTTCATCACTGTGCTTCCATGCATTCTGAAGTATAATGACAAAGCTTACCACAATACAGAACACAGCCAGAGCCGCAGCTGCATACATAACCACACGCAGCCCACCATGACTGCCAATTCTTACTGTATGCTTCTTGCTGTCACAGCTTTCCTTATCACTGCCTTCCTTGTCACTGCCTTTCTTGTCACTGATCTCAGATTCTATATTGTCAGTTACAGTCTGGTTGTCGCCCACATATGACACATTTACCGGGTCATTGGGAATCTCCACTCTATGCTCTGCTTCCATCATAGGTTCCTTATCCTGTTCCACACCATTTACAAGTTCATCCAGGCTCAGACCAAACATTCCGCATATATCCACCAGTTTGTCAAGGTCAGGATAAGCTTTGTCAAGTTCCCACTTGGACACTGCCTGTCTGCTGACGCCTATCTTATTGGCAAATTCCTCTTGGCTCATGTTCATTTTCTTTCTATATTCCAGTATTCTGCTTCCTATCTGTACCATCTGGCATATCTCCCACAATATCACTCTACAATATATATGTATTTGCACACTTACGCTCACGGCGCACACATAAAATAAGTATATCATTTTGTGCCAATTAAAAACAACCCTATGCAGGCGATATACAAAGAATATATCTGTCCCGCACAGGGCTGTTATTTTGATATTATTTAATTATCATCTCTGCTATTTCGAAGTATTACAAGTCGTAACAACTGAAGTGATACTGATACCATAGCTGCAACATACGTCATAGCTGCCGCCTTGAGTACACTCTTTGCGCCCTTCAGCTCATCCGGCGCAAGATAACCACTGTCTCTTATTATCTGAATTGCTCTCCTTGATGCGTTGAACTCAACCGGAAGTGTCACTAACTGCAGTATCACCACCAGCGAGAATAACAGGATTCCAATTGTCATACAGAAATTCAGTCTCGGTATGATAAGTCCGATCAGAACCAGAGGCCAGGCAAATGATGAACCAATATTCGCCGCCGGTATGATCGCCGATCTGACAGTCAGCGGTACATAATGTCTTGCATGCTGTATCGCGTGACCACACTCATGTGCCGCAACTCCTATGGCCGCTATCGACCTAGAACCATATACCTTATCAGACAGGTTGAGGGTATGTTCCCTTGGATTGTAGTTATCCGTGAGATCTCCTGGTATATGATGTATCGACACATCGGTTATCCCTGCATTTCTCAGTATCATATAAGCCACCTGATCCGCTGTATATCCAGACCTCGATATCACTCTCTCATACTTCTTGTAAGTCGTCTTGACCTGTGCAGATGCTATAAAACACACCACCACGCCTATGAGTACCAATATATATGTCGGATCGAAGTAAAAACCAAAATATGGCATATCCATCACCTTTTCCTTTCATGTACATCATCTTTTTTCATTTACACTATCCTATATTATATGCCACTTCCCGTCAACATATATGGACAATACTTCATGTAAATTTCATTTTTAGAGATACCGATAATTATATCATCACGCAAAACCCAATGGTTGGTGCTGCAGTTACAACCGCAGCTTCTGTTGAGGAAGCTGCCAATTATTCACTGAATTTATGTTATTTCCCCAGAAGTTCATTTACTCTCTTCTGCACCTTATCATATTCATAGCCCGCTTTCTTCAACCTGTTTTTCCTATCCTCGCCATTTCCCCAATCGCCCGCTATCACCTCTCTGGCTATCTCGTCAATTGATTTCTTCTGTGAAGCTTTCACTATAGCGTTCACCTTCTCCTGAACTTTATCGTAATCATATCCCGCCGTTTTTAATCTCTTTTTTCGATCCTCGCCGTTCCCCCATCTGCCTGCTATGACTTCCTTCGCTATTACCTCTATGCTTTTCTTTTTTCTATCCTTATTATTCTTGTTATTCTTATCATTACTTTTCCCGCTATTGCTGTCAGAGGCTTTCCCTTTCGATTTTCCCTTATCACTGTCAGTCTTTATCGCAGCACATTTTCTCCATGTCGCTTTGTCTATATAAGACTTGTTCAGGTCCAGATTTCCCTCATACCCCGGAAGCCGGCCCACAGAAGTGTACTGCCTGATAGAACAATCATACTGCCCCTCATTCCACGGATGATCCTGATATCCAGTCTGCTCATAATCAGGATACTGAGCAACCCACAGCCTGTAGCCAAGATTTTTCACATTATCCATGGCACTCTTTTGAATATATATCAGCGGTTTTACCTTGGTTTTTCTGTACACATAATCGCACCACTCCTTACACCACGCTCTGTCACTTCTGCCAAACTGTGGATTGTTCTGTCCCTCCCAGTCGAGCACGAGTATGGCTTTGCCCACATATTTCTTACTGTATGCAAGGAAATACTCAGCCTCACTGTGGGGATCGCCACCATTTGCATAGTGGAATGCCCCCAGAAGTTTTCCCGCTTTCATCGCCTGGTCACAGTGCTTTGCAAAAAATCTGTTCTTGTAGTCCGTGCCCTCCGTCGCTTTCACTATCACAAAGTCACAAGGCACCTTGGTTATATCTATAGTATCCTGCCATGCTGATATATCTATACCATCCATGTATCCCTTTAATAGAACCTTATTAGAAGCCATAAAATTGTCTCCTAAATTCTTCTGTCTGTATATAATATTCCAGACATTGAATCAGGAGACAATCTTATGATCATTATTCCTAATCTATACTTTTTTGTACTGCATTATATTTGTTGTAGCCATGTCACCTTTATTCATGCCACTTTTCCTTATCTCCGCCCTTATAAAACCGCTTAAAAATCGATATCAGGTAGTCCCATCCCCGGGTACATATAATCGCAATGACAAATGCCCCGAAAAACGCAGCCACAGGATAATACCACACAAATGCTATGTGATAAAATGATAGTCCAACAAAAAGTCCCACCTCACACACAATGATGCTTGTGATCAGGACCTGAAAAGAGGTAGGGATCTTCTTCAGCACTCCTACCTCTTTCGTAAATTCCGTTATGACCGATATCAAAGTGCAAAGAACCGCAACAACTACAAGGTATACTGCGAATCTGTCCATGCGTATTCACCTCCTTGTCCATGATATAGTTTAATGTATTCCGGAAGGTGGTGTGTGGTTATAAAATATTATTATGTTCTTAAATCACATTGACTATAATTTTGATATAACTTATACTGTAATTACAATTTTATACATACAATTCGTAATTCTTTTTAAATTAAACCTCGCATTAATGCGAGGTGTTTTACGTTATATAGGAATCTCCAAAATGTATATATACATATAGTAAAATTACTTCTGTAATAAAATAGAATAACGTATTTAACTAGGCAGCCGAGGGGTGTTACACCATATCCGTTCGAGTCTTGGAAGGGAGTGGTGCCTTATGAGTACATATGAGGAATTCATGGTTATATTAACCGTTGCGATACTTATTGTGACAATTCTGAATCATAGAAAATAAGAAAAACACCTCAGCCGGCTAAGCTATGAGGTGTTTCATCTTAAAATGTTTTTTTGCCGGACGGATAGGAAGTATCTATCGCTCGGCTGTCTTGTTAAGTATATTATACAATATTTTAGACGTTTGTCAAAAATAAAATTCTGAAGTGCAAGATCAAATGCCGCAGCGACTTCATAATACAGAACTTATCATCTTGGAATAATCAACCTTATCCCCATATACTTGTCTTAATTCGTCATATATGTAGTCCTTGATCTTTTCTATTGTTTTATCCTTATATGCGTCCCAGAATGATGATACATCAATATGTATTACAGTATACCTATTCATATGCTTTTTGTAGCTTTCTTTAGCAGCTATCTCTGTATCACCAAAAAGAACAGAAGAATCGCATCCCCGGCTATAGTACGCATCTATCATTCCTGCCGCATGGGACTTACCAAATCGTCTGGCATGACTGACACTGATACAATACATATAACTCTGTTTTGTAGACTTCTCGTAAACATTTGCTTAGTATAAACGTGTAGACTAGAAAAATTAACAAAAAATAGAGAGCCTTTAGATCTCTCTAAAAGCCCTCTAAACCGTTTTAATACTAGGTTTTTATTTAGAACTTACCAGCGTTAGCAGCTTCCTCAACAGAAACAGCTACAGCAACTGTAGCACCAACCATAGGGTTGTTACCCATTCCGATAAGTCCCATCATCTCTACGTGTGCAGGAACTGATGATGAACCAGCGAACTGTGCATCACTGTGCATACGTCCGAGAGTATCTGTCATACCGTATGAAGCAGGACCTGCTGCCATGTTATCTGGGTGAAGTGTACGTCCTGTACCACCGCCTGATGCTACTGAGAAGTACTTCTTACCCTGCTCGATACACTCCTTCTTGTATGTACCTGCAACTGGATGCTGGAAACGAGTAGGGTTTGTTGAGTTACCTGTTATAGATACACCAACGTTCTCCTTGTGCATGATAGCAACACCTTCCTGAACATCGTCAGCGCCGTAGCACTTAACTGTTGCACGGATACCATCTGAATATGCCTTCTCGTATACTACATTGAGCTCAGCCTTCTTGTAGTCATACTTTGTCTCAACATATGTAAATCCATTGATTCTTGAGATGATCTGAGCTGCATCCTTACCAAGACCGTTAAGGATAACTCTAAGAGGTTTTTTACGAACCTTGTTAGCCTTCTCAGCGATACCGATAGCACCCTCAGCTGCTGCAAATGACTCATGACCTGCTAAGAAACAGAAGCACTCTGTCTCCTCCTCAAGTAACATCTTACCAAGGTTACCATGTCCAAGACCAACCTTACGATGATCTGCAACAGAACCTGGTATACAGAATGCCTGAAGACCCTCGCCGATAGCTGCTGCTGCGTCTGCTGCCTTTCTGCATCCCTTCTTGATTGCGATTGCTGCACCTACTGTGTATGCCCAGCAAGCATTCTCAAAACAAATTGGCTGAATACCCTTTACCTGATTGTAAACGTCAAGTCCAGCGTCCTTTGTGATCTTCTCAGCTTCTTCGATTGAGCTGATTCCATAGCTGTTAAGTACAGCGTTTATCTGGTCTATTCTTCTTTCATATGATTCAAATAATGCCATTGTCTCGTTCTCCTTTCCTCTTTCTCTGACTACTCTTTACGTGGATCGATGATCTTAACAGCGCCCTGCTCTGGCTTAACACGTCCGTATGAACCTGAAGCCTTCTCCCAAGCTGTGTTAGGGTCATCACCCTTCTTGATAAAGTCAGTCATCTTTCCAAGAGAAACGAACTGATATCCGATAACTTCGTCATCTGCATCAAGTGCTATTCCTGTTACATAGCCCTCTGCCATCTCAAGGTAACGAACACCCTTAGCCTTTGTTGCGTACATTGTACCAACCTGTGAACGAAGACCCTTTCCAAGATCCTCAAGTCCGGCACCAACTGCAAGTCCATCATCTGAGAATGCACTCTGTGTACGTCCGTATACGATCTGAAGGAATAACTCTCTCATTGCTGTGTTGATAGCATCGCACACAAGGTCAGTATTGAGAGCCTCAAGAATTGTCTTACCCTGAAGAATCTCAGCTGCCATAGCTGCTGAATGTGTCATACCTGAACAACCGATAGTCTCAACAAGGGCCTCCTCGATAACGCCCTCTTTTACGTTAAGTGAAAGCTTGCAGGCACCCTGCTGTGGTGCACACCAGCCTACACCATGTGTAAAACCAGAGATATCTTTGATTTCCTTTGAGTAAACCCACTTTCCTTCTTCTGGGATAGGAGCTGGCTCATGCTTTGCACCCTTTGCAACAGGGCACATGTTTTCAACTTCCTTAGTGTAAATCATTGTGAAACTCCTTTCAAAATATGAATTCTTAAAAGCGGTTTCGAATTCTCTAATTCAAACCATCAGTGGTATTTTCTCACAAAACGGTTAGTAAGTCCATAGCTTATTGAAAATTTTTGTCGCATTTGCGTGTACTTTCTCAAGTACAGCACACCTTATTGAGAATTTTTTTGATAAGGCTGCTTAACGTGGCTTTATGGCTTGAATACCCCCTGCTTTATATTTTAAAATAAGAATGTTATATATCTAAATATCAGCACGGCTGGTCAAAACATCAACAAAATATATATAACAAACCAACCAGCCTGAAGTATAATTTATTTCAGGAATTATTATAAATGCATCAGGAGGTACACAAATGAGATTTATAGATCTGCATCTTCATACGACAGCTTCAGATGGATCATGCACACCTGCTGAAGTGTGTCAGTTAGCAATAGACAGGAGTCTGGCGGCAATAGCCATCACAGATCACGACACTGTGGACGGCGTGGCAAATGCCATAAGCTATGCTGAAAATTTCAATAAAACACTGGTCAGGCAAGAGGCTGCCGAATCAGACAGCCGTTTCTCATCAAGTGAAGATCACCATATAACCGTCATCCCCGGTATAGAGATGTCCGCCATATATCAGAATGTCGAGATCCACATCCTTGGTTTCTATATGGATTACAAAAATCCCGACCTTCTCTCCCGCCTTGCTGCGATCAAGCAGGGAAGACTTGACAGAAATGAAGCCATGTGCCAGCGTTTCCGCGCCGACGGCATAGATATGACTATGGAGAAACTTCAGCACGGCAATCCAGACACAGTCGTCACCAGAGCACATTTTGCCAGAGTCCTTATAGCTGAAGGGGTATGCCGTGACATGAATCACGCATTCAAGAAATACCTTGGAAAAAAGAGCAAATATTACATTCCTACTCCCGACATTCCGGCAGAGGACGCCATAGAGCTCATAAGAACATACGGAAAGGCAGCATTTATCGCCCACCCTCTTCTGTACGGTTTTGGATACAGCCAGATTGAAAAAATGATCGATGACCTGAAACCATGTGGTCTCTCCGGGCTTGAAGTGTATCATTCGTCAAACAACTCTTATGAATCAGGAAAACTGAGGGAGATTGCCAGAGCACACGGTCTGCTCATATCCGGAGGTTCTGATTTCCACGGCGCTGCCAAACCGGATATATCTATCGGAAGCGGCCGCGGAGGACTGCGGATCACAGAATCCGTCTACCATGACATTTACGACTACTGCCATAGATGACATCCTGATCTCATAAATAGACACAAGTCAAATAAACCTAAGCTAAATACGCACGAACCATGCACAAAAAATACCGGCTCCGCATCACCAGACCTTTGCCCCATCCACTTTCATGGATACATGGCATCCGAATCTGGCCTTTGCAGGCCGGTAATTATTTTTCTGTGTACAAAGTCAGAATTTATATCTTATTCTTTCCCTTGTCCTTGCTCTTATCCTTATCTTTATCTTTGTCATCCTCAGTTACGACTGCACTGCCCTGCTTCTCAAGCTCAGCTACTGCGTTCTTGTGCATAGGGATACGGCAGTTCTTGTTGTTACCAAACTCAACGATGATGGTTGTGTCATCAACAACGTCAAGGACTGTTCCATAAAAACCGCTTGTTGTCATGATGTTGTCACCTGGCTCTATACGGTTCTGCATCTCCTGAGTCTTAGTTCTCTGCTTCTTCTGTGGTCTGATCATCATAAAGTAGATGATTGCGCCAAAGATGATAATGTACACAACGATGAACATTACAGATGAACCGCCCTGTCCGGCAGCTCCGCTAGTTCCGCTTGCTAAAATAGTTGAAAGTGAATTCATTCCATATTCTCCTTATAGTTTATTATTTACAGATATTATATCACCATGTAAATGCATGATACCTACTGCTCTCCACCAGCAAGGCTCTCAAGCATTGATTTCTTGTATGACTGATATCTGCCTTCTTCAATAGCCTCTCTGATTTCCTTCATCATATTATTATAAAAATACAAATTATGCAAGACACAAAATCTCATACCCAGCATTTCGTTTGCTTTTAACAGATGTCTTATGTATGCCCTGCTGTAATGCTGGCATGCCGGACATCCACAGCCCTCCTCTATAGGTCTGTCATCGGTCTCGAATCTGGCATTCTTGAGATTCAGCTTTCCATGCTTTGTATACACATGGGCGTGTCGTCCGTTTCTTGATGGATATACACAGTCGAAGAAGTCAACGCCTCTGTCAACGGCCTCAAGTATATTTGCAGGAGTTCCTACACCCATGAGATATGTCGGTCTGTCCTCAGGGAGGTGCGGCACTGTCACATCAAGTATGTGGTACATCTGCTCTGCCGTCTCTCCGACAGCAAGTCCTCCGATGGCATATCCCGGAAGATCAAGCTCACTTATTCTCTTCGCATGGTCTATTCTGATATCATCATATACTGCGCCCTGGTTAATTCCAAAAAGCAGCTGATTCTTATTGATCGTATCTGGCAGACTGTTGAGCCTCTCCATCTCCGTCTTACATCTGACAAGCCATCTTGCAGTCCTTGCAACAGAATTCTCTACATACTTCCTGTCTGCCAGAGCAGGTGCACACTCATCAAATGCCATGGCTATAGTAGACGCAAGATTTGACTGTATCTGCATACTCTCCTCAGGCCCCATAAATATCTTACGACCGTCAACGTGTGAGTTGAAGGTAACGCCCTCTTCCTTTATCTTTCTGAGTCCAGCAAGTGAAAACACCTGGAATCCACCTGAGTCCGTGAGTATCGGTCTGTCCCAATACATAAACTTATGTAAACCACCCATCTGCTTGACTATCTTGTCACCTGGTCTCACATGGAGATGATATGTGTTTGAAAGCTCTATCTGGCATCCAATATCCTTGAGATCAGTGGTCGCCACAGCTCCTTTTATCGCTGCCGCTGTTCCGACATTCATGAAAAGCGGAGTCTGCACCGTTCCATGAACGGTCTGGAATTCAGCCCTCTTTGCTCTTCCATCTTTACAAAGTATCTTATACATTATTATGTAAACCTTTCTATTTATATCATACTTAAAATATAATGCACCATTTTGCATGTATTTGCAAGATTAAACTTGACGACATATTAAAAAGTAGCACGCTGATGCGTGCACTGTCATCAAGCTTACGCTTGACGACATATAAAGAGGTAGCACGCTGATGCGCGCACTGTCATCAAGCTTACGCTTGACGACATATAAAACAGCACCTGTAATTTCACTTACAGGTGCTGTTATCCCAATCTATAGACTTTCAGTTCTGTTAGCCCCGTGCTAAAACACTACTGAATTTTACCTTACTGTTTCTCTTTTAATGTGGCTGTGGCTGTCTGCTTCTCATAGTTGCCATTGTTATTCCTGTAATATACGATAGTTACCTTATCGCCAGGATTGCATGCTACGATCTTGTCATGGAATGTATCCATATCTGCTATATCCTCTCCATCAAGACTGCAGATGATATCACCTGACTGAAGTCCACACTCTTCTGCTGCTGAGCCCTGCTCTACAGATGATACATACACACCTTCAGGCATATTCAGAAGCTGTGAATACTGGCTTGTGATAGTCTGTGCTGATATTCCAAGGTACGCCTGTCCTGCTGATGTTCCGCTATCTGCTGTGTTCTTGCCTGCTATGAGGTCATTTATAATATCCTGTATATCTGATATAGGAAGAGCATATCCCATGCCTTCAACACTTGTGTCTGAATACTTTGCTGTGTTGATACCGATGAGCTCACCTTTCATATTTACAAGTGCACCGCCACTATTACCAGGGTTGATGGCTGCATCTGTCTGAAGAACCTTAACTGTCTCATCAGAAGCACTCACCTCTCTGTCAAGTGCACTTATATATCCAACTGTGACTGACTGACCATATCCAAGTGCATTTCCTATTGCCACACACGGATCACCAACTGAGAGATCATCTGATGAACCCACCTGAATCTCACTTATAGCATCAAGCGTATCTGAATCTATGTCTGAGAGATCAACTGTTGCAACTGCCACATCGTTGTTCTCCACATATCCCTTTACTGTAGCATCTGCACTCTTGTCATCGACAAATGTCACTGACAATGACTTTGAGTCCTTTACTACGTGGTAGTTAGTCGCAATGTACAGATACTTGTCATCCTTACCAATGATGATACCTGAACCTGCACCTGTTGATTCCTGCTGATATGAATCAAACCAGTTATTGTAGGTTGTCACATACGTTCCTGTGATGGAAACGATTGATGGCATAACTTTCTTTGCAACTGATGCAACATCATATACAGTTGAGGTTGTATTTGCTGTATCTGAGCTTGCTGCCTGCTTAAGCTGTGGTGCATTGCTCTCGGTTGAAGCTTCGCTCACTGCAGCCTCGGTTGTTGTGGCCGCAGAACCTGTACTACCGCCTGCAAGCTTGTCAGTTCCATATCTCACGCCCTGAAATACTGCAGCTGCCACAAGGCCAAATACTGCAGCTGATGCTACCAGCAATCCTGCCTTCTTTGCAAATCCACCCTTGCCGGCTGACTTGCCACTGTTCTTCTTATTCTTCTTCACCTTATGTGCAGTATTCATAGTATCGTGATCTGTGTAACCGGAAATCGTGCTGTTCATCCTGCTCTGTCCTGACTGACCAGCTGGCATGCCGCCCATACCATTCTGAGACTGCTGATATCCCATCTGCTGATCTTGTGTTCTTGCTGTCTGTCCGGATCTCTGCTGATATCCTGGCACAGAACCAGCACCCGGCTGTCCCTGGTAATTATTGTTCATCCTCTGGCTGTCATACCATGCTTCCATTCCGTTCACATTCTTCTGAAAACCGTTGTATGACTGTCTCTGACTGTCCTGCTGAGTCTTACTGTATCCTGGATTCTGTTCCTGAGTATGTCTGTCGAAACGTGAATCTCCCTGATTCTTCATGTAACTGAAATGATAAAGGCCATCTGACTGCTGTGTTCCCTGTGCCGGCTGTTCACTCTGGCTCATCTGTGTCTGTGACGTCTGCTCATTCTGAATTCCCTGTGTTTCGCTCTGAGCGCCATTCTGACTGGTTAAATCTTCTCTGTTGTCCTGATCCATATCTATCATCCTTTCAAAGTATTATTTTCTCATTTGCTATGTCTTTCTCTTGCTTACAATAGCTACTATACTCATTAAATGTGTCTTAAATGTGTTTTTCATGTTTCAATTCTGTGCACAAATGGTATAATCTAGAAAGCACATTTGTTATATGGATGTGCGATATGTAATAAAGAACAGGAGGAAGGTATATATGTTTAGAGTATGGGGGAAAATGATGAAGGATAACCGTCTGATAAAAGACACGGTTATATGTATATCCGACCCGGACATGACAAGGACTCACAAGGTTTACAAAGCTCTTGAGGATATGTGCTATGAATTCTGTATCACCAAGCCCATCTGGCTCGACAAGAACAAACAGGAATTTATCAAGTTTCACTGGACAAGATTCTATGCGGATAACTTTGTTGAGTCAATAGATTTTGACTATCTGGAATTCAGAGTCATCGAGGAGGGATTTTAGATGTTTTCAGTAGATTCTGTCAGCAAGAGCTACGGCCGCCAACAGGTTTTGTCTGACATTTCATTTAAAATAATGCCCGGTCAGTGTATCGCCCTTCTTGGGATCAACGGCTCAGGCAAATCTACGCTTCTCAATATATTAGCAGGCAACATCAAAGCCGATTCAGGAACATTTTCTTTTGACTCACCTGCAAAGCTCTCACTGCTTCCGCAGGACAATCCCCTTCTAGAGGAGCTTTCAGCCATGGACAATATCAGGCTGTGGCATCCCGGAACAAAGAAATCCATCCTGACCTCACACAACTGTGCCATATTTGAAAAGCTTGGCGTAGACAGTTTCCTTAATAAGAAGGTTTCAAAGCTCTCAGGCGGCATGAAGAAGCGTCTGAGTCTTGCCATAACCATGATGTCAGATCCCGATCTTCTGCTCCTGGATGAACCCCTTGCGTCACTTGACCTTCTGTGCAAGAATGGTATACTCCGCTATCTGAGCGACTACATCACCTCAGGTGGATCAGTAATCATTGCAACCCATGAAACTGCCGCCCTTGACATCTGCAGTCAGATCTATTCATTAAAAAGTGGAAGACTGCATCTCGAAATAGACAAGACCATCCCTGGCAGTCCGGCTTTTATTCCGCCTATCGAATATATAAAGATACTTCAGAGCTGATATCTGTTTCTGATCACCTATATGGAACTATAAGGAGATACCATGTTTTTCAGACTTGTACGAACCGATTTAAAGAGAATATCCACATACGGCAGATATCTTGCTGCTGCAGCTTTTATGCTTATCTTCATATTCCTGGGACTTGCCACCAGAGCAGACGACCTGATCTATTCAAAAGACGACTCCCAGCCAATGAACATTGGAATAGTAATGAGTGCAGATTCCCAGTTTGCCAGGATTGCTTACGAATCCATATCATCTATGGACAGTTTCAATGACTCATGTAGTTTCACCGAGATATACAGCAAAGACAACGCACTTGATATGCTGGAATCCGGAAGTCTGTTTGCAGTGATATATGTCCCGGATAACATCATAAGCGACATTATGGATGGAACAAATACACCTGTTGAGGTGTACTACTCAGACAACAGATCACTGAACACATTTGTGCTCAACGACCTGTTCAGATCTACATCTTCCATGCTCGGAATATCCCAGGCAGCAATATACTCAGTTCAGGCCATAGGCCGCAATCTCGAACTCCCGACAAGTGTCCAGAATTCCTTAAGCGATGAAGTCAATACACTTTTCCTGCAAAATGTATTAAACCGATCCGCTGCATTTGCAATAAAAGAGATAAATGCCACAAGAGCCCAGAGCACCACAGACTTCTATGTATGTGCTGCCATAATTCTTATCATCATGCTCTGCGGGATCATACTCATCTCGTTCAGGCTAAATGTTCCAAAAACTTACACTACAAAGCTATGCACACATAATGTTGGACATATCTTACAGGCCATAAGCAGCTACATATCATTTTTTGTATGGAATTACATCATATATGTGACTGTATATGCTGCGCTTGTCATAGTCTCAGTTTTTAACGGACAGATCAACGTGCATTTGTCTATCAGGGCCTTGTTGTTCGGTTTTACCATATCCGGTCTCATATCACTTATCGTGCTTATCGTGAGCCTTATACCGGCGGGACTGCATGGATGCACGCTGCTGCTGGTCACTGTCACTGTCATCACTGCATACCTCAGTGGTTTTTTCATACCTGAGGCGATGCTGCCAAACTTTGCAAAGACCATATGCCACTCTTCTATCTTTAACCAGATGGCACAGCATCTGTGCCGGCTTATATGCTTATAAGGAGTTATTATGAAAAGTATTATCCAGATCGGATTATTGATAAAACGAATATTATGTAAACCTTTTATGATTGTTGTTCTTCTTCTGATACCGCTCTCGATGCTCGCAGTAAGTCTTCTTCCAGACAAATCACAGAGCACAGAGATAGTCTCAGGGATATTTATAGAAGAACCTGATGAACACACGGAAAGCTTTGTATCTACCCTGAAAAGTTCTTCCACCGGCTTTACATTCAGGGAATATTCATCCCTGCAGTCTATGCAGGATGACACTGCATCTGGGCAGATCGATGCCGGTTATCTGTTTCCTGCGGGGATAAGCAGTGACATCATAAATGGCACATATAAAGGTAAGATAACTGTCTACACCACAGGTTCCACTGCATTTGAGGAAGTATCCGCAGAAGCTGTGTATGCCGCCCTTCTTGAAGTCTATGCACCTGACATCGCACTGCATATGCTGGATGCGGACTCCATTTCCATGGCTTCTGATGTAAATGCCGATGAATATATTAAAAATCGTTATGCCGGATACATTGATAATGATGATATATTCACCATAAGATCCAACATAACAGGCCGCTACGAAGTTGCAGCCGATATCCAACCGCGCAATTTTCCTGTGGAAATCTTTGTTTACATAACAATTATAATCTGCGCTCTGACCGGTCTGCAGAATTTTCTAAATGACCTGGAATGTGGTGTCTATGCTATAGTCTCCCCACACTCCAGGATCTCGTTCTGTGCAAAAAATATAGCAGCAGGAATCATCCCAGCTGCTATAATAAATCTCATATCATTACTTATATATTCTGATGTCTTTGACTTCCTGCACACATGCATTCTCATACTTGCAGTGTCTCTGGCAGGCTTTGTACTGTGCATGATACTCAGGTTCTTCTTCAGAAACTACAAGACTTATGTCATTGCCATGCCATTTATCATCATCTGTACAATTCTCCTGTCACTTCTATATTCGCTCTCGCAGATGTAGATTCCGTAACCTGTTTTTCAAGTCGCCCATAATCCCCCACCGGAACAAGTATCTTGAAGCACACTTCAGATGTGTACTCAGTATCGCTGATCACCGCAGAACTGTTGCTTATCAGATACTGCACCTTGCCGGAATCATTGTAGTTCGTCGTGATCTCCACACTCTTCATAAGCTGCATGGTGTGAATACCAGCATCGACCAAGGCAAGCTTTGCAGCCTCTGTGTAAGCTCTTACAAGCCCGCCAGTTCCTAGTAATGTGCCTCCAAAATACCTTGTCACTACTATGCAAATGTCAACCACTTTATTTCCTGTGATCACTTCGAGAATAGGCTTTCCTGCAGTTCCCTGCGGCTCTCCGTCATCTGAAAATCTAAGCAAAGTATTCTCACTGCCTATCGCAAATGCAAAACAATTGTGTCTCGCATCATAGTGCATTTTCCTGATCTTCTCGACAAATGCGTATGCCTCTTCCTCCGATGTAACCGGAACAGCATAACCGATAAATCTGGATTTCTTCTCGACTATCTCATCCTGGCCTTCTTTTACAATGGTGTTATATGTATCTGTCATCTCTTCTCCGAATTGCTGGTGAGCAGCTTGCCAAGCTCATCCATGAATGTATTCACATCCTTGAACTCTCTGTAAACAGATGCAAATCTGACGTAGGCAACCTGATCAAGATCCTTTATCTTATCCATAACGATCTCTCCGATAGTCGTACTCTCAATCTCTCTGACCTCCATATTAAATATGGTATTCTCTATATCATCAATACATTTGGTTACAGCTTCAGCAGAAACAGGACGCTTATGACATGATTTGATGACTCCAGACTCGATCTTTGATCTGTCATATGTCTCTCTGTTCTTGTCCTTCTTGATAACTATGAGCGGGATCGTCTCTACCTTCTCATATGTCGTAAATCTCTTGCCACAGGCATCGCACTGTCTTCTTCTTCTGATCGCACTTCCGTCCTCTGCAGGTCTTGAATCGATAACCTTTGTGTCATCAGCTGAGCAAAATGGGCATCTCATAAAACAATTGTCCTCCTTACGATATTTATTGAGCAGACGCATTTTAAGGCGCTTCGCGCGGCGTATGCGTCATCGTAAGACATCTCCCGCCTTACGATATTTTATTGAGCAGACGCATTTTAAGGCGCTTCGCGCGGCGTCTGCGTCATCGTAAGACATCTCCCGCCTTACGGCGGGTCCTTCTTACGATATTATCTTTACTGGGCACTTGGCTTTGCATACACCGCAATTTGTGCACTTCTCAGGATCTATGTGGGCGAGGTTTCTATCCATGGTGATTGCCCCTGCCTCACAGTTCCTTGCACACAGCGTACATCCAATACAGCCCGCACTGCAGGCTGCCTTTACCTGAAGTCCCTTGTCATGTGAGTTACATCTCACAAGTCTCTCCGCATCATAAGGAACAAGCTCTATCAGGTGTCTTGGACATTCTGTGACACATTTGCCGCACGCCTTACACTTCTCCTTATTAATTACAGCTATTCCATCTATAATGTCAATAGCACCAAACTCACATACTGCTTTACATGAACCATATCCTGTACATCCATATGTACACGCCTTAGGGCCGCCGTTTGGATTGTTCTGGGCAAGTTTGCAGCTCTTAGGACCTACATACTCATATACATCCTTTGCTTTCTCACAGTCACCGGCGCACTTGACAAATGCTACATAACGCTTATTGTCCGCATTCTCCACACCCATGACCTCACTGATCTTTGCTGCAACTGCCTCACCGCCAACAGGGCACGCAGAAGGAGGCATCTCTCCCTTTGCAATGGCTGCCGCCAGACTATCACAGCCAGGATATCCACATCCACCGCAGTTATTTCCGGGAAGAAGTGCTCTGACTGCAATCTCCTTCTCATCCACTTCTACTTTAAATTTCTCTCCGGCTACACCGAGGAGAATACCTATCACAATACCTACACCGGCCACAACAGCTACGGCTATCAATATTCCTGTCATATCTTCTCCTCCTTATATCAATCCTGAGAATCCAAAAAACGCAATAGCCATAAGTCCGGAAGTGATAAGAACTATAGGAGTTCCCTTAAATGCCTCCGGGATAGGGCTGTGCTCTATTCTCTCTCTTATACCAGCCAGGATCGTTATAGCTATTGTAAATCCAACAGCAGATCCACATCCGTTTATCGTACTTGCAAGAATACCATATCCACTCTGTACATTTGACAGTGCGATACCAAGCACGGCACAGTTTGTTGTGATAAGTGGAAGGTACACACCAAGTGACTCATAGAGTGACTTAACATTCTTCTTGAGGAACATCTCCACAAACTGCACAAGGGCTGCTATTACAAGTATGAAAACTATGGTATTCAGATACTCAAGGCCAAATCTTCTGAGTATACCGTAGTATACAATACTTGTGACAAATGAAGATATCGTCATGACAAATATAACTGCTGCTCCCATTCCTGTTGCAGTGTTTACGCTCTTTGAAACGCCGAGGAATGGACAAAGTCCAAGGAACTGGCTGAGGATAACATTATTTACAAGTGCCGCTCCGATAGCCAACAATAAAATATTCATTATCTCTTACCTCCTTTTCCCTTTTTGGTCTTTATATGAGCCATTGTCTCTTTGAGCTTTATGTCGGAATCCTTATCATCTGTTTTCTCATCCAGATTCTTATTGGTCTCATCTGCTGCCTTTATTGTCTTATCTCCGGCCTTAACTTCTTCTGGGGCAACTGCCGCAGTGTCTTTTCCTTCAGCAGGTTTTACTGTGTTCTTCTCAGCATTTACAGAACTGCTCTCGATCTTGTCATCTTCCGTCTTATTTTCTGATGCCGGAGCCGCTGTTTTCTCAGCTGAAATAACCTGATTTGGCACCTCAGCTTGCTCCGCAGCGCTGACCGGCTTTGTCGCCTCTGCTTTCTCTGCCGCACCGACCGGCTTTGTCGCCTCTGCTTTCTCTACCGCACCGACCGGCTTTGTCGCCTCTGCTTTCTCTGCCGTACTGACCGTCTTTGGCACCGCTGCTTTCTCCGTAACGCTGACAGGCTTTGACGCTGCCTGTGCTGCTGTATCGGCTGTCAGCTTGCCACAACATGCCGCATTGATACATCCGGCACATGAATCCGGCCTGCACACCTCTGGGATCTCCTCGCCATGTGCCAGTGCCTCTGCTGCCTTCTTCGCATTGCGCTTGTTGATGAATGCGATCAGGAATGCCAATACAAAGAATGCACCAGGTGCAAGTACGAGTATCGTGATCGGTGTATAGAGACTGAACACGTTTCCTATGGCTTTAACAATACCAGAAGAACTCTGAAGTTGGTTGCCATCCCCAAGTATCTGGAATCCAAATATACATCCCTTTCCAAGAAGCTCTCTGAACATACCTATGAGAGTAAGTCCAACAGTAAATCCAAGTCCCATTCCAAGTCCATCAAATACTGATGGAAGGACTTTGTTCTTGGATGCATATGCCTCGGCACGTCCAAGGATGATACAGTTTACAACTATAAGTGGTATATACAGTCCCAGGCTGTCATTCAGTGATGGCAAATACGCCTGAAGCAGGAACTGTATGATCGTCACAAATGACGCTATGATAACTATAAATGACGGTATTCTGACCTTATCTGGTATCACCTTTCTAAGCGCTGATATCATGAAATTACTCAGCACCAGAATACATGTAGTCGTGAGTCCCATTCCGGCACCGTTAATTGCAGATGAAGTAACCGCCAGTGTAGGACACATTCCAAGCATCTGGACAAATGTTGGATTCTCTTTGACAATACCGTTATATAAACGTTCTGTACACTTTCCCATTATTTGTCACCTCCATTATCCGCTGCACTGTTCTCGGAACCGCCGCCAATTGACTGTACATATGTGAGTCCTGCATTGACCGCATTCGTTACCGCATTCGTAGTTATGGTTGCTCCTGACAGAGCATCTATCTCCTCGTCCACAGTTGCTCCTGACTTGGTGTATTTGAACTGTGCTACATTCTTTCCTGCAAACTGAGACTTGAAGCTGTCTGTATCAGCCTCCATTCCAAGTCCGGCCGTCTCAGCAAGTGAAAGGAACGAAATTCCCTTAGTTGTTCCATCATCAGCAACGCCCATGGCAAGCTGAAGATCTCCGCTGTACGCCTCATGTGATGTGACAGTCACTACATAACCAAGCACGCTGCCGTCACTGCTCTTTGCTGTGACAACCTCATCTATATCTGCGTTAAAGCCTGCATCCTTGAGGATATTTGCAGCTGAATCCGCATCGAAATCAGCATAACTTTCAAATGAATCTGCATCGGCAAACACCGTCTTGTATGCCTCTTCCTTTGCTGCCTGTTCAGCATCTGATATAGGCTTCTTTGTGATCTTGTATACATAGGCAAGAGCAAATCCAGCTATAATTGTAATGATAAGTATAGCTATGGTTGCAACCACTATGGACTTTGTATCCATCTTTGACTTGGTGCCGGACGGATCTCCCTGTGCTGCCAGCTCTGCTCCCTCTCCGAAGCTCTTTGGCTGTGTCCATCTCTCAATAAGTGGAACTAGCAGATTTGAGAATATGATCGCATATGACACGCCCTCTGCCGAACCACCATATATTCTGAAACAGAATGTAAGGAGTCCGAGTATCACACCGAACACTACCTTACCCTTAGGTGTGATAGGTGATGTGACATAGTCAGTTGCCATGAAGAATGCTCCGAGCATAAGTCCACCGCCACAAAGGTGTGCAGCAAGATATGTGAGATCAAATCCTCTTCCTGAAGCAAGCGCATAAATCATGATAAGCACTGCAAATGTTCCAATGTATACAAATGGTATAACGGGTTTTATAACTCTTCTTATAAGCAGATAAGCTGCTCCGACAAGCAGACATACAACCGATGTCTCACCTATGGTTCCCGGAATATTACCAAGGAACATATGGAGCACATTTACATCTGACACATCACCTGTGTTTTTGAGGACTGCCAGAGGTGTGGCTGTTGTAACTCCATCATACGAGAACGATGTCATCCTTCCCGCAAATGATATGAGGAGGAAACATCTTGCTCCGAGTGCCGGATTCATGAAATTGTATCCAAGTCCTCCAAACAACTGCTTCACTATGAGAATGGCAAATGCCGATCCAAGTATAGCCATCCACACCGGCACATCCGGTGAGAGGTTAAGTGCAAGCAGTAATCCTGTGACAACAGCACTTAAGTCTGATATGGTAACTTTCTTATTCATCAGCTTCTCGTACAGCCACTCGAACAGCACACATGCCACTACGCATGTAAGTATGAGGATCATGGCATTCAGCTCAAAGTTGATGATTCCAAATATGGTTGCCGGAAGAAGTGCAATTATCACATCCAGCATGATACTCTGTGTACTTCGCTTATCCCTGACATGTGGAGAAGACGAAATTTTAAATGTATTTTCCAATTGTGTGTCCCTCCCTACTTCTTCTTGCTTGCGAGAATAGTTTTTCTGGTTCCCGCTATCGTCTGTGTCAAATGTCTCTTGGCTGGACATACATAAGAGCAGCATCCGCACTCACAGCATTCCATTCCGTTATACTTCAAGAATCCATCTGTATCTCCGTGTTCCGCAAGATCCGCAAGGTGTGATGGCACTATCCTTCCAGGACACACATCCACACATCTTCCACATCTTATACAATTACTAGGTTCAAGATCAGCTACCTCATCACTTGTCATGCACAGCAGTGCAGATGTACCTTTAACTGCCGGCACGTCAAGTGAGAACATAGCCTTACCCATCATTGGGCCACCTGCGATGATCTTCTCAGGAACAACTCCGTCCTTGAATCCCCCTGCTGCCTCTATGAGCTCCTGACAGTTTGTTCCGCAGCGCACCAGAAGGTTGCACGGATTCTCAATGGCATCTCCTGTGACCGTCACTATCCTCGAGTAAAGTGGACGTCCTTCCACAACTGCCTCATATATAGAAGCTATGGTGTCCACGTTGTGAACTATACATCCGGCATCAGCAGGAAGCATCTTGGAATTCACATATCTTCCGGTATTCGCATATATGAGCTGCCTCTCAGCTCCCTGAGGATACTTTGTCTTCATGACATGAACTTCTATCTTGTCGTTGTCCTTAACCTTCTCAGAGAGAATCGCTATCGCCTCCGGCTTGTTATCCTCTATCGCTATTATGCCCTTTGCATGATCAAAAAGATTGATGCATATCTCAAGTCCCAGGACTATCTTGTCCGGTTCCTCCATCATACGTCTGTAATCAGATGTAAGGTACGGCTCGCACTCTGCTCCATTCACAATAATATAATCTATAGCATCCTCATTCTTAGGGGACAGCTTTACATTTGCAGGGAATCCGGCTCCGCCCATTCCGACTATACCGGCCTCCTTGATTATATCCTTGACATCCTCACGGTAAAGCGTAGAGAGATCTTTGACATTTGCCGCAAAATCAACCTCTTCAAACTGTCCGTCATTTTCCACTACAATAGATTCAACCTTTGATCCCCCCGGAACATATCTAGGCTCAATGGCCTTGACTTTACCGGATATAGATGAATGTATATTCGCTGACACAAATCCGCTGGCCTCAGCTATCTTCTGGCCAACCAGGACTCTGTCACCTTTCTTCACTATAGGTGTGGCAGGTGCCCCTATATGCTGACTAAGCGGATACACACAGTCACCCTTTGGAAGGTATTCTTTTACAGGCTTTTCCATCGACAATTCTTTGCCTTCATATGGATGAATTCCGCCCAGAAATGTTAGCAAACCCATGATCTACCTCTTTTCTCTTTTTCTTTTTTTGTTAAAAATCTTTATCTATAATAACGCTTTAGAAGTTCAAAAACAACCTAAAAGGACTATATATTATCAAATAAAATATAAGTACATCATGGATTATTTGTGTTATCCGGTTTTCTTGTACTGACAAAAAAAATCTGGGAAAACATCTCATTTTCCCAGATTTGGCAGATTTTTTACAAGTATCGCCCCTGCTATTCCTATACACACGCCTGCTATCGTTCCTGATATACATAGCACCGGAATATAGAGCATTATATTCCCACTTTTCATGAGTAGTGCAGCCACTATAACCTGTCCTGCATTGTGGCTCACAGCACCGGCTATACTCACGCCGGCCAGACCAAACAAATCAAGCTTTTTACAAATCATCATCACTGTCAGACTAAAAACTGCACCGGCAATGCTGTACATCATCACTGCCATGTTGCCAAACAACAGAGATGAAAGAAAGATCCTCACCATTGACACAAGCCATGCATCCCCCGAAGACATCCTGTACATCACAACTATCGCAGCCAGATTTGCAAGTCCAAGCTTCACTCCGGGAACAGCTATATTCACAGGTATGAAAGATTCGAGATACGAAAGAACCATAGCAACCGCTATAAACATACCCAGATATGCAGTTCTTGCCGCAGTCCATCTCCTATCATCAGCTGTCCCGCTTATATTACGCTCTTTTTTTTCTGATAACCTATCACCTGGGGCAACATCTTCTCCCCTGTTTTTTCTTCCAAATGAATCCATGATCCAATCTCCATATCGCACAGATACTGTAAACGGCTTATTTTATATCATAATCATTCTTCTTGTCATTATGAACCTCTATCACCAGCTTATGGGGCAGACATGTTATGGTCTCTCCCGACCGGCTCACACCGCCCATATTCACACATATCTTATCCGGGCAGTCCGCTTCAGACACACGTATCTCCCCGCCTTCCACTACAACCGTATTGGTGCCATATGATGTGTCAAATAAATAAATGTCATCCCTTGTCATATCTATCGTCTGAACCAGGCTTCCATCTACATAGACCTCCGCCTCATTTCCCAGCTTAAGATTATTCTTTATCAAAATGAAACTTCCGGCTCCCAGAATCATAAGCACCAAAAACAATATTGCATCCCGTCTTTTTATAATTTTACCTTCTTGTCTGTTCATCTGATACCGCCTTATCAGTCATCTGCAATAGTATATCCTGAAGCAGTCATATTGAAACTGCTCTTTAAGTCATCACTCACATAGACTCTTTTCTCATCGTCTATGATGACCGCCTTCGCTCCATACTGAGCCACAAGCTTCATGGCGTCATCCCTGTCAAGCAGCATACAGAGCGTGGACAGTGCATCGCTTGTGAGTCCATCATCGCACACGACTGTGGCTGCTATAGTATGTGTCCATGCCGGATAGCCTGTATCAGGATCAAGTATGTGATGATATCTCTTGCCATCCACCATGAAATACTTCTCATAATCACCTGAGGTTGAGATAAATGCAGTCTTTCCAGCCGGAATACTTACCGTTCCAAGAACAGTTCCCTCCGAACTTCTGGGATCCTTCACCCCCACCTTCCAGCACTCTCCATCCGGCTTGCTTCCATAGACAACTATACTTCCACCCAACGCTATACACGCACCTGTCGCATCAGAGTCCTTTAGATAGTCCGCCGCAAGGTCACATCCGTAGCCTTTCCCCACAGCCCCAAGATCAAGCATCATACCAGAATCTGCTATATTCACAAAGTCAGAATCCACACTCACATTTGTCCCGTCAACTTTCTTCAGTGCTGCGTCTATATCTGCCTTATCCGGAATGACTGATCTGCCATCTTCTATCCCCCACACCTCTGCCAGAGGTCTTATGGTTATATCAAGCTTATCATCCCCAGCCGCAGATATCTGCAATGTCCTGCCAATTATATCCGCCAGCTCATCGCTGACCTTGTAATCTTCTCCTGCCTTATATCCAGCATTCAAAACCGCCAGTTCAGATTCAGGGGCACGCCATGACAGAACCTCTTTGTCAAGAGTATCCTCAGCATCTGCTATATCATCTATGATACTGTCGCCATCTGAGCCGTATACCGTAAAAGATGCCGCAGTTCCCATCACTATCGTATTCCTGGTATACTGCGTCTTCTGTCTGTTTTTCACTCCACTCCATATCACCATAGCGACGATTGCCGCAGCACATAATGCTGCGGCACATATTCTGATAACTTTATTCATCGTCCTGATACCTCTATTTCAGATATTCATCATGCACCTGTTCGCGGAGTGAATATCTGAATGATTTCTCATATTCTACATTCTCATTTATACTGTGACTTACCTCTTCAAAGAAACTCTGATTGATTATATCCATTGAATAGAATATAGGATAATTGCTGTTCTTCTCCCACATCATAACTCCGCCGTCAACAGATTCCTTGCCATACTCATCCTCGTATCTCTTCTTGCAGTCGCCGCTGCACAGATATACATGACAGAGTCCATTCAAAGTCTTCTTGAGCATATCAGTTCTCAATATGTAACCATCACAGTCTATCGCCCAATCTGGTATCACATCAGGTTTTACGATAACGATAACCGGCATATGTCTGTCCGGACTTTCAACTATATCGCTTAGACTATCATAATCAATCTCCTGAGGGCTTGTACCTTCCTCCATAACAATTCCAGCATCCACAAATCCTACCTGATTAAATATATCCTTCATAAACTTTGGCCGGTTATAGCGGCGTTCTTTCACATTGATAGTCTCACATATATTATTCACAGTAAGGTCATATATATCACCTGCCGCCACCATATCCGCAGTTATATGCCATATAACTCCCGCCTCAGAATTGCTTATGTGCTGCAGATCCATATGAAAGCTGTCCTCGCTATAGGAGACATACACCTTGTAACCAATCGTGGAATAATCAATGTTCGTGAGTTCATCCGGCATCTGTGGAAATACCATATTGATATGCTCTCTCACCCAGCTATAGATTATCCCACAGGCTTTGTCATATCCTGTCTTTCGGATTCCAACCTTGTGATTATACACTACATTTGGAACCATCGGTTTGATCTCCGCCTTGAGTTCCGGTCTCACAGCCGGAACGAACTGTTCCTTGTCAAGCAGTCTTGATATGTAATCATTGTGTACTATCTCTTTGTTTATCAGATATATAACCCTGTCTGGAGTAAGCTCTTTGTGATATTTTTTGTTGAGTAGAATCTCCACAAGTTCTCTCTTCGTAACCTGATGGAACTGAGCCACTATATCAGGATTTTTGTCCAGATACTCACGTAGTTCAGGCTTCAACGGATCTTGTGTGATCCTGAGCCTGTACTTGCTCCTGATCGCATTCTCCCAGTTTTTCTCCTTGTACTGCGAATCATGTATGCTGTTAAATATCTGTATAATAGACCAGTCACACAACTCAAGATTAGCTATTATGCTGTTCATAACTCTGGACAGATCTTCATGTCCTGTCCATAGGTCAGTCTCTCTGGAATCCGATCCAAGTTTATATTTGTACCGCATCTCATGCTCTATCTCATGCCAACCCTCGAACAGAACTGTTCTGAGCTGAACCTCAAATGTCTGATCAAAAGGCTTGTTCCACACACTGGCCGGAATATTTCTCAGATATTTGCTCGGTATCCTGAACACACCGTTACACTTCTGAGCTTCAAATTTGTTCTCCTCATTCTTGGTCTTGGACCAGTTGTCCAGAAGAAATGTCTCCTCAAGTATCTTCTCACATATATCCATATCCTCAAGATAAAATAAGTTGATTCGGATACCTATGATATCCTGTATCTTTCTTCCGCCTTCCTGCATGGAATACTTTCCTGTCTCAAGCTTGTGAAGCAGTGATGACTCGGATTTTATTCTGGATGTGCTGTTAAAATATATACCTGCATTGTTAAGCTTAGTGACAAGCGTATTGAGAAGGCTCATCTTTACATTGTTTATCTCTTCTATCTCCTGTTCCTGCAACAGCTTTTCTTCGCTGTTATAGTCGTAGATATTATAATCCATTTCACCATTCCTTTATTATGTGTTTGTTTTGCCCATTTGAAAAACATTATAACATAAATATTGTGTATTTTGCTTAAAACATTATGAACTTTTTATAAAAATCAGTGCAATTCTTCTTATATACCACCCACTTCACCCCTCAACATAAAATAATATACTCTTCTTGCGCAAATTGAGGGTTATCTATATAATTGTCTGTGTGCAAAGCACATTTATATATCTGATACAGCCCTATTTATGGCTGTACATACGAATGAGAGGTTAATTATGATTTTAGACTGTCAGAACATCTGTAAGTCATTTGGCACAGATGTCATATTGGACAATATTTCATTTCATCTGGAAGAAAAGGAGAAAATGGCCATTGTAGGGATAAACGGCGCGGGAAAAACCACTCTCCTCAAAATAATAATGGGTGAAGAATCCGCAGACTCCGGCCAGGTTATCATATCAAAGGACAGAACCATAGGATATCTGTCACAGTATCAGGAGAATAATCTGAACACAACGGTCAGAGGTGTCATGATGGACGCACTGAAACCGATTCTGGAACTGCAGGACAAGATGAGGGAAATGGAACAGACCATGGAACATCTATCTGGTGAGGAATTACAGAAGGCCTTGGATCTGTATAACAGATACACCCATGAATTTGAATACAAGAATGGCTATAGCTGTGAGAGTGAGGCAAATGGAGTGCTGAAAGGACTTGGCTTCTCAAAGGAAGACTATGACAGACACACAGATTCTTTGTCAGGAGGCCAGAGAACACGTCTGGCACTTGGACGTCTTCTCATGGTAAAGCCCGATATAATCATACTCGACGAGCCTACAAACCACCTCGATATGGAATCCATCTCCTGGCTTGAGGGTTTCCTGGCTTCATATCAGGGAAGTGTCATCATCGTATCACATGACCGTTACTTCCTCGACAAAATTGTCACCAAGATAGTCGAGCTCGACAATGGACACGGTCAGGTATATAACGGCAATTACACATATTTTGCGCATAAGCGGGCTGAGATCAGGGAAAATATGATGAAAGCATACCTTAATCAGCAGCAGGAAATAAAGCACCAGGAGGAGGTCATCACAAAGCTCAAACAGTTCAATCGTGAGAAATCCATCAAGCGTGCTGAGAGCCGTGAGAAGATGCTGTCAAGGATTGGCCGTCTGGACAAACCTACAGAAGTTGCATCCGAGATGAGACTTACATTAGAGCCAAACATACTAAGCGGAGAAGACGTGCTCACTATTGAACATCTGTCCAAGAGTTTTGGCGATCACAACCTTTTCACTGATATAGATATGGACATCAAGCGGGGTGAACATGTCGCCCTCATCGGAGGAAACGGAACAGGAAAAACCACCATCCTCAAGATGATAAACAAGATTGTGCCAAAGGATTCAGGAGCCATCATCCTCGGGTCACGCGTAAAGATCGGCTACTACGATCAGGAACACCAGGTACTGACCATGTCCAATACCATATTTGACGAGATCAGCGACGCATATCCCGATCTGTCCAATACACGTATCAGAAATGTACTTGCAGCATTTCTGTTCACAGGGGAAGATGTGTTCAAGAAGATACAGGATCTCTCAGGTGGCGAAAGGGGGCGTGTGTCCCTTGCAAAACTCATGCTGTCCTCTGCTAACTTTCTCATCCTTGATGAGCCGACAAACCACCTTGATATCACATCCAAAGAGATACTGGAAAACGCCATAAGAAATTACACTGGCACCGTTTTATATGTATCCCATGACAGATACTTTATCAACCAGACGGCAACCAGAATTATAGAACTCAAGGATAAGCAGCTCGCCAATTATATAGGTAACTACGACTACTACGAATCACACAGGATTATTGACAGCAACTCTGCCGGCAGCCCATTCACACCTATAAGTGGCGTCCATGAAGAAAAACCGTCTGCAGCCATATCCCAGGCAAAGCTCTCCTGGCAGGAAAGCAAAGCTGAAGCTGCAAGGAAGCGCAAAAAGGCGAATGATATAAAAAAAATTGAAGAGGCAATAGAAAAACTCGAAAACAGGATATCCGAGATAGATGAGCAGTTCCTTCTCCCTGAAAATGCGACAAATGTAGCATTGCTGAACAACCTCACACAGGATCGATCCTCAGCCGAATCAGAACTTGAGGAATTATACAATAGATGGGAAACCCTATCTGAAGAGTAATAACACAAAAAGCAAGTGCAGATACACTTATCATTTGTATCTGTACTTGCTTTTTCTATGATATGTTATGATATTTTCCGTTCTAGCCCTGTTGTATGTCTGTATATCATTATTGCATCTATCTGATGTGTATTATCTTCTTCGCATACTGTCCCGAAAGGTCATATGCAGAATTGCTTATGTACACCTCATCACTGCTTCCCATACCACCCTGAAGCACCCAGTACTCAGGTTTATTTCCGCTTGATGATCCCCAGTCACGCACACTCTTCTCACTCACACTGGATAATATGCCAAGTTTTTTCAAATATACTTTAAGCTCTGATGCACTCCTGAATTTTCCAAAATATATTCCCACATGTGTAGGCTCTCCATTCGTATAATATACGATCACATCCCCCGGCTTAAGAGCAGCATATGAGAAATTCTCACGATTCGCTGTAAGATTATATTCCTTTGAAGTCATCCAGTTTCCACCGTTTGACAATACAGCCATAGCAGTCACTTTCCTGAGTGCCCAGTCAGAACACATATTGCTGGAGTTGATCACAAATCCACCCTTGGCAAAGCTTGTGTACTTCAACGTACGGTCTATGGACGGATCTGTGCTTCCCGCATATCTGAGCGCATTTGCAACAAATACATTGCAGTATATTCCTGTCTTACCAAGATACTTTCTGGTGACTCTCTTCATCCAGTCATCATAGTTCCAGCTCGCCTCTTCTATCATGAAACATCTGCCATAGCTGTCAAATACATACTCTACACTCTCAACTGTACGGCTGGTGGATTTCAGGCATCTGCCATTTGCTGCGCTGTAATAATACACAGCCTTGCCATTTATCACAGCCCTCTTAAGGCCCGCACTGTGCTTGTTCAACAATGTTCCTGTGCTGTATATTGAATACCCTATACTCTTATTGTAGTACACATACTCAGTCACCCTGCCATTCGTGTCCACATAAGCAGAACTGAACTGATCTATCGTATGCCATCCGGATGTTCTCACCACTCTTCCGGCCTTGTTGAAATAGTAATATCCACCTGGAACGTAAAGCACACAGTTTGTCTTTGTTACCCAGCAGCCGTTTGAATATACTCTGTATGTATCCGCATATCCGGGAACAGAATGTGTGCTCCTGTAAAATATGATATCAGAATACCCCATATCACCGATGTGGACAAGCAGGTCATTAAAACCAGGAAGCCACAATGTACCCGATGGCACCCAGCCATCTTCGCTGGCTATGTAGCACTTATATCTTATTCCAACTGCCTTGACAAGATACGTCGCCTGTCCATTTTTCAGATAATATCTGACCCCGTCAGTCTTTTCATACCATCTTGTGCCCTTGTACTTAAGTCCCCTGACAAAATAAATATATTTTCCGTTTACATTGTATAAACCTGTTGTGTCACTACGCCACTTTCCCGCCGTATATATGTACAATCTTCCGGCATAATCAGTGTTGGAGAAATCCTCAGAATAAAATACTTTTGAAGCCTTGCTGCTACTCGAAAAATAAAACTCATAATCACCGGTGACCACCCACTGTGATTTCAGCGCCACACCATTGCATCCAAGATAATAAAAGTCATCACCAACCTGTTTTAAAACGTTTTTCACTGGTATACCGGCCTCATAGAAATACACGTTATCACCGACTTTTCTCACGCCGGCCTTAGCATTTCCATTCTTATCATATAGCACCTTTATATTCACTATCGTAACAGCCTTATTGCACACAAGCGTTCTTGTAGTTCCCAGGTAGCTGTAACATTTCTCTCCTTGATATGTGTTTACCACATGACCCTCAAACAACTGTAAATATTTCACAGAAGCTGTCCCCAGACTGTTCAATATATCATCCTCTGTAAGCTGGGTAACAGGTGACGCACTGCCATATTTATACCAGCCATCAGCAACCACCTGCTTTCCACTGACAAAATACTCATAATTGCCATCATGTGTGAACACTCCTGTCGTCGGCTGGCCAGCCTTATAATATGTGCCCTTATAATAACCTGTCATACTGACCGAGTAATCCGATGCAAATGTAAACTGTCTGAGTTCCACATTTGCCCCGTTCTTAACGCTTAAAGTAACGCACCGCTTAGCTGAATTATAGTTCTTTGACTCGAGCATATCGAAACTTGTATCAGTATAGCTTCCATTGTATTCCACATTGTCATCGCTGTCATCTGCAGCCACCAGGTAGAACTTAGTTCCATACTTTATCAGTGCATACGTTATCATGGTATCAGAGTCTTCTCCTGATCCTATAAAATAACTCTTTCCCTCTGCAAAGCTGAGTCTGAACATTCCATCGGTGGAATTGGAGAAAACATATGTCTTTTTGTTTATAGTAAGTTTCTTCTCCTCCACAACACCTGCCGGAACTGCCGCATCAGTGTCAGTCTGCGCAGCAAGAACCTTTACAGCTCCATATGATCCTATAAATGCACACGCCGCCACCGCAATCGTGATGATAATAAATGCCAGCACACTTCTCTTCATTTTATTTTTATTTCTATGTATATATCGCATTACTATATTCATACTTCCTCCTTTGAACACCAATCCATTCTATAGTACACGATTTTCACAACAAGTAAAATATATAACCTGATATTTTTTTGATATAACGCTCATAAGAATCATTGCACCATCCCTGTTGTCATCGTCAAGGTTGACAAATGGATCATCAAATATAAGAACCGGTTTTTCCCCCGGATACATGACATCTGCAAGCGCTGCCCTTAGACATACACTGACAATGTCCGATAATCCAGAACTCAATGTCTCCGAATTACGGTACAGACCATCGCTCCTGTACAATATCCCCATGTCGGGATCTATCCTCATGTCCTGTGGCAAATCCTCTGATACCATTTCACAATATCTTTCAAATTCCTTTGCAACCGGCTGCGTATATCTGGAATTAAACTTATTCCTCGCCTCCATCAACAGTTTTCCGGTCTTCACAACAAGATCATATCTGTGAAACCTGTCAGCCAGCTCATCTTTTCTTGCATCCATGTCCTGAGCCGCCTCATCTATATCATGCAGCTCCGTCCTGAGATCTGACAGCATTATGTCATACTGCGTTATGACCTCCTGTGCATCAATGTCTACATAGCCACATGTTCTGCCCCCTCCCGTGCTCTGTAATATATATGCTCCATTTTCCCGCTGTGGCATATACTTTCCACTGGCTATCTGCGACATATTTTTTTCACTTTCCCGCTGCAACTCATATTCCGCTTTTCTAAGTCTGTCACATATCTCTATGTATTCGTCATATTTCATCTGGAATTCAGTCATCTGCCTGAGTGGATCATCCTCAGTTTCCATCCCAAATCCTGTCAGATATGAAGATAATTCCTCAAGCAAAACATCTCTCTTATCATAAAGTTTTTCTGCTCTGATATCATCTTTATCCGCTGTTTTTCTTTTTATCCTGGCAAGATGTACAACATCCACTATCATACATATTCCCGCCAGAACCATCACGATATAGCCAAGTTTTGCATTGCCGCCATATTTCACAGCGTCAGCCGCTGCATTCCAGGTACCGCCCGCCTTTACAATGAAATATCCTGCCACAAGTGCCAACACACAGATCAACAATATTATAATCGCTGTCTTCCTTCCACCACCTGCTTCACTTTTCGCATAACGACTATATTTTTCACCCTTATCTCTTCCATGCGCACCGTCATTTATGCTCTCCATCATATCAATCTGAGACTGAAGTCTGTCATACTCCCTGGCCTTTTTCATCATAAGATCAGTCAGTTCCCTGTCTGGAACTTTTCCAGAAAAATAACTTGATAGTTTTCTATGCTGCGCCGTCAGATATCTGCGCTCAAAGTCTTCGCTCTTCTGCCCGCATATCTTCTGTCTTTCTGCGCTTATCCTTTCAATCTCACGGCAGACATACTGCCTCTTTCTGACCTTCTCCGAGAGCTCCGCGTATTCCATCTTTTGCCTGTAAAGTTCACCATTTCTCTTATTTGGCGACATCCTGTTCACTACGTCCTTTATAGCCTGACAGGCCTTCTCATAATTGTTTATATCAGAATCCGTGACCGCTATATTGCCGATCTTAGCATTTATATCATCTGTAACGCACATCTGGCAATTATTCTGCCCTATGTAAACCGTATTTTCAAAAGATCTTGCATCTATATGGAACAGTTCATAACCTATATTCTCAGTGAAATCACTGCTGACTGCATTTGTCTCTGCGTCATACAATACGAATGTATCTTCACTCTTCTTTCCACCAAATGACCTCTGTACCCTGTACACATTTGTTCCACTCTTAAACACAATCTCACCGCCATATGTACTACCCGACCATGGTCTAAATCTCCGGCGTTCATTCTCTTTGTCATTTCTCTTTGTCTCCCCGGAAAATCCATAAAACATAACCTTAACAAAAACAGCAAATGTCGTCTTACCCCAGCCATTACCACGAAGTATCGTATTTATACCGGATGTAAACTTCATATCAATATTATTCAGTTTTCCAAATCCCTCTATATGGCATGATATAAGTCTCATTACAACTCTATCTCCTCGTTCGCAAGTGCTCTTATTCCAGTCTGTATCACAAATGCTTTATCCTCATCTGTGAGATTCTGCGCCATCACAGTTCTGACAAATTCTCCCTTAAGTGTAGCATCACCAGCATATCTGAGTGGATCCACATAGAGCTTTGTTTTGTCCCTTATCTCCAGATAATAAAATGAATCTTTAAATTGCTCTTCAATATACGGTATGCTTATCTCATTTTCCACATCTACACTTCCGGTAAGACAAATCCTGACCAGATCCCTCCCATACTCTTTATCCACCGGCTTGATCTCACCGTATAACTGCTCAGCGATTCGATCAGCCGCATCATTGCTATCGCAGGCTGAAGTCAGATCCACATCAATGCTATAAAGCCTTCTTTTCGCAAATGGTACAAATTCAGCATCGACCGTATGACTTCTCTCATCAACATCAAGTACCATAAAACCATGCTCACCACACTCGTCAAAGCCCCTGCCCTCAAGGCATCCCGGATAACAATAGACTCCCCTGTGATCAAGTCTTTGAAACTTTCTTCCATGCACATGCCCCAGTGCCAGATAATCAATACCTATGTTTCTGAGTTTTCTCATACATACATCATTCGCATCATGCACTCTGCCATATTCCTGTTCCTGTCCGTGCAGCATGACTATATTTATATAATCCTCATCCAGTTCAAGCTCATCATATATGCTGGCACAATTATCTGCTGTAAGTATAACCCCCGTTATCACTATACGCGATTCTTTGAGCTTATACTGTATCCACTCTTCTCCAAACAAGTAGAGATTCTCCGGAATCTTCCTCCCGGCAAATATGCTGTCATCTGGATCATGATTCCCCCTCAGGTAAAACACATCTATATCAGCGTGCTTCGCGATCTCACCTATGACCACATTTATAGTAGTAGCCGACACTGTATCTGAGTCAAATAAATCTCCCGCAATTATAACCGCCTGTATATCATTTTCTTCTGCATACCCAAACATTTTCCTGAATGTATTAAGTATCTCATTTCTTCTTTCCTTAGACTTCTCCCGTCCAAGATGTGCATTCAGGGCAGAATCCAGATGGACATCCGCACAGTGTATTATTCTCATATTTTATAACCTCAATTTATCTTTCCAACCTATATTTTGGATTTATATTCTAACCCTAAAATCTCAACCTATATTCTTTATCTATAATCTCACCATTCATTTTATGTCTCTATTACCATATATTTTTCTAATCTATCTCTCTGAATTTATCTTTTTCTATATTAACATAATATGCATAAATTTGCCCACATCAACAAAAAACGCCAGAAGCCTTGTAAAATCAAGGTTTCTGACGCCTGTCAAACAGGGGATGAGGGAATCGAACCCCCGCCAAAAGTTTTGGAGACTCCTATCATACCATTTGACCAATC
>ULUO01021655.1_pt1 | contig 96426 bp, 81 predicted proteins | sample 1958611 | NCBI WGS metagenome assembly ULUO01 (sample SAMEA4835762, study PRJEB28245) | human gut metagenome | biome: gut microbiome; material: fecal sample | place: Denmark | collected 2008
TTCAGGGTTGTCATGTTGTTAATTTTTCAAGGTTCTCTATGCTCTCGCCTCTCAGCGACAACTTCCATATGTTATCACATCTGAAATTCTTTGTCAACAACTTTTTTATCTTTTTTTCAAGACCTTTTCGGTTGCTGATGCCTGACCTCTTCGGCGACAACTTCTAAATATTACCACACCGAAGTGTGTATGTCAACAACTTTTTTTCTTTTTTTCAACATCTCCATGTGATAAAGAAGAACTCAGCTATTGATCAATGCTGTTTACGACCAGCAAGTGAAACTATACTAAATATCGCCCAATATGTCAACTACTATTTTCAAAAAAATATTCTTTTTATATACATATGACAAAACGTCGTTTCCATCTATCATTGACATCATCTCATTTCCCCAGGAAAATGCTGATAGAAATGTGATTACAAGCATCACAAGCCAAACAATTAGCATTCCCTGTACAAAGCCAAACAGAGCCCCACCCACTCTGTCTATTCCGCCAATAACAGGCACACCTGACAGGATATTTGAAATACCCAGTGCTATAAGCAACACGATACCAACGATTGCCACTGTAAGAATATATGCTATACCACTCATAACCATATCCGTCAAATAATCTGTCACATAATCCAGATATTTTTCAGTATTATTATTTTTGACCGGATTCTTTTTGTCTCCACTACGTATATAATCCTTCACTATCTCCGGCAAATTTATTTTCTCTATATAGTTTTCCTGTTCATATACAGACAGTTTGTCCCGGGCATCTTCAAAGCCAAGATTATTTTCTATCTTATTATGTACTACATTTCTAATCTCCGTATGTTTACAGAGAAAGTCATCCACATATGGATTACATATATTTGCGAGCATTATTGCTCCAACTATCCCCACTGCGCTTACCGCGCTTTTTATCAGTCCGCGTCTAAGCCCAACAAGCACACATATAAGTACCACAGCTGCAGCTGAGAGGAGCATCAAATTCATATATACACGCCCTCCCTACATTCCTTTTAACTGTATAGCCTGCGTTTCATTCTCAAATATAACCACATACTCTTCCTTATTGGAGTCCGGCACCACATTTACAAGATTCTTTTTAAAAGAATGCTGGAATTTTCTGCTTCCATTCAATCTGAAAATCGAGCAATCCATATCTCCTAATACTATTATCTCATTCTCTGTTGCGTATATTTTCTCAAATGAATCGGCATAATCCATTTCCGACTTGAGTTTTCCCGAATCATCATATACGTACATTTTATACTTAGTTTTATTATCCTGATCAGATAAGGCAATATATCCTACACACGAAGAATTATAGAAAACCCCCTGCATCTCTCTGGACTCCAAATCTATAACACTCTTCTCATCCGGTTTTTCTTTCATCGTATACATTCTTATATCTTTATTGCCAAAGCATGCGATATTGTCATTATCAATAAATTTCACTATAGGGTATATTGAATTATCAATAGCATAACTTCCCATCATTCTGTCAGCATTCTCATTCTGTCCAACAGACCCAAAGTTATACATGGCTATCACAGACTGAACCTGTGTTCCCTGGACTTTCATGTAACTTGTAACCAGTTTCTGGCCATCATTTGACAAATCCATATCCATTGGATATCCACTTTTTTCTATAGAAGTTTTAAGTTCATATATAACGCTGCTGTCTTTATCGTATCCATTTATATAATTCCCGTCTTCTCCTACAAGAACCAGGCTATACACCCCCTGTGAAGCGATATCCACATTCGATATATCATACGCCAGCGTCTGTCTGCTGACCTCGCCATCCGTATTAAATACATATACATCTTTTCCATTCATATCAGCCACAATTGCATAATCACCACACACCTCAGCGTGAGGCATCTTCATTGCATAACTGACATCCCATTTTATAACGCCTTTTTCATCTATGTACGCAGCTCCATCTTTAGTGACCTTGAGCACATTTCCTGCAAAAACAAGATAATCAGCTATATTATCCCCAGAGGTTTCCGTGGAAGAAATAACTTTATATTGGGTATACGTCTTTATCAAATTATATCTTATCAAAGCTGTTGCAAGCCCGGCTATAATCACTAGCAAAGCTACAGTCATGATAAGTCTGCCTTTCTTCCCCATGGCCCGTCTGACTTCTATAACATTACTGTCTATGCCATCTCGTCCTATGCGTTCATTTCCATCAGCACTATCATAATCCATATCATCAAGATCAGCTTCTATATAATCAGCCTGTGCACTGTCTTTGCTTTCTTTCCCAATATGTTTTATATCTTTTTCATCTTTTTTTCTGAATAATTTCATGTTTATTCCTCTGTTTCTTTAACACCAGATCATTTTAATTCACCGTATATCTATTATCTTTGTCTATGTAAAAAGCACGCTCATTATAGCATTTTTAATCTATATTTGGAATAACCAATTTCTGTCCTTCATAGATTGGCTCATCTATGCCAAGTCCATTTGCAGACGCAATATCTTCAACTTTCTCCACATCACCATACATTTTTATCGCTATGCTCACAAGAGTATCCCCCGTCTGCACAACATATATATTATCCCCATACTCTGTCATATCAGACTGTGTTTGATCATGTGTCTTATCACTCTCTGTTTTCGATTCCGTCAGCACCGCCCCGTCAGTCCCAGCCTCAGCCGCATCAGTCCCAGCCTCATCCGCATCAGTCAAATCTTTTTCTTCAAGTACACTATCTGACATCACGCTGTCTGCGGCAGCATCGTTTTTTTTCACACAATTTGCATCATCACTTACTGCATCCCGCCCTACAGAATCTGACATGCGTCCGCTGTCCACAAACACCTGCACCTCACTGTGGTCATCCGAACTGCTTATCTTATCGCCAATCCTGTTTAATGTTTCAGGAGATATATACCACAGTGATCCCGCAGCAAGCGCACACACAACTGCAAAGCAGGCTGCAGCCTCGCCAATTCTATTTTTTCTTACCCCCATATCCCCAGTCTTGTCCTTCTGCCGAAAATTTTCCACCACAGTCTTGTCCTTTAGTAATAAATTATTCTGAGCCGCATCCAAAGAACTGTTTTTCCGACTTATTATGTAATTCTGCATTTTTTCATTTCTCACATAATAAATATAGTAACCTTTTTCCCTCATCCAGTCTCCATGTTGATAATAATAAAACGCCTCATCGCACTCGAGAGAATCCATAAGGAACAATAGTTTATCCTCTCCCTGGAAATTTTCTCTGTGCAATTTTTTCATTTGATCATTTATAAGCGCAGAAAAACCCATTCTGGACAAAAACCATCCAACTATCGCGAGGTCATCGAAATATTTGTTTATCTCTGAATATATGTTGCTCCATACACCATCGCCAAAATGTATCACAGATATATCAAACTCTAGATTCTGAGCATCTACCGCCCCACTCACAAATATCACTTTTCCCTGTCCATCATCATACACTTTGCCAAGGAGAATCGCCCCACGACAGTTCATATTGCCCGGCGAAGCTATCTTTCTCAGATATGTCATGACATAATCTTCAACATATATTTTATAGTTTCCCGGCGCGTTTCCCACCTGCCTGATATTCTTTGGCAATTCATATCCGCATCTTCCAACCGGCACATCTGCGCCACCTTCTTTGGTCTCATCATATATAATCTCTATCATTGAAGTCCACCCTCCTGTTAAACTTTGTAGACTGAATGATAGCATTTTTAATAAATATTTTTATAGAAAAAACTGTCACATTTTGTTCTGTATCGTTCCTTTTTTTTCTGTCAATTACTACATATATCCCCATTCAGATTCAAGAACATGATCCGCCATGTGTAAACTTTGCAAATTTTGGAAATACTCTATACTATAAACAATCACCCAGGAGTTGTGTATGAACACATCGAAAAAGAAAGCCTGTCAAACTGAATATTTCAATCCCGAAAATCCCGATGCAAGCAGACTCATTTCCTCCAAGATATCACGTCTCTTGTCTCAAGAAAAATACAACACAGATGACATTGTTGTACTCTGCATCGGAACAGACAGAGCAACAGGCGACGCTCTGGGACCTATAACAGGAAGTCTGCTCACCCAAGCATGCGGCACCTGCAATATATATGGGACCCTGAAAAACCCTGTACATGCTCTGAATCTGAGAGAAAACATCCGCAGCATCTACGCAACGCACGATTCCCCCACAGTAATTGCCATTGATGCCTCCCTTGGAAATCATTCCGATGTCGGTCTTATAACTCTCTCAAGTGCACCTTTATATCCCGGAATAGGTGTAAACAAAAAACTCCCGGCGATTGGAGATATCTCCATCACCGGGATTGTAAATCTTTCTGGAAAGCCTGGACTAAGTCTTTTGCAGAGCACCAGGCTGTACACTGTGAGCACCATGGCCACTTGCATAGCCAGGTCTCTGTTAAATATCATAAACTGATATTATATACGAGTCGATCAACTTGCAGATATACTAATTCTCTCCTTTGTACACCTCGATAGCACCAGATACAGTGCTGGCTGTGCCTTCCTCCATAATAGCTATAAGATCAGCAAGCTTCTCCTCTGTGCAGAGATCCCTTCCCAGGAATGTGACATAACTGTCAGTCAGATGACTCTGCATATTGGCAAGATCTCCTTCCATAGCATTAATTTTCTCGTCAAGCACTTTCAATTCTTCCTTGAGTGAATCTATCTTCGGCTGTCTTCTTCCGGTTATCTCATCCGTGATAACCTGTTTTGTATCATTTTCAAATACCTTTATAGCTTCGAGTTTTCTGTTGCTAATCTCTTCTCTCTCTGCTTCAAGCTCACTGAGTTTTTCATCGTACTTTCCAAGATTATATACACTCTCATCCTTATCTCTTGTTATAGAATTCTTAATCACATTAATCTGTCTGTTATTCGCCTTGATCTTATTTCTAAGTGCCCTGCCCTCTTTTACAATTTCCAGATGCTTTACCTTTGCAGCATTAAAAATTATAAAGTAAATTATAAATTCAAATATAATTATAGCCATGCTTATAACAATATACGCCAATGTGTGAACGCCCGTCTTAAACACCGTATACGAAAGTACCGCCGACGCAAGTGCAGGTACGCCACCACAAAACAGTAGTATAAGCAGAAGCAGTTTGAATATCTCTCCAGCCCCGCTTGGAGCAAACATACAATAGAAGAAACCCGTATTGCAGAACCCCGATACATGATTCTGCTTAAAGAGTTCCTTTGCCTGAAGCTTCAGCTGCCGGTTGCTCTCGTTGAGAGATGCCGTCTCACTCTCTATCCTGTTGCCCATACGTTCACTTTTTTTCTTATCTTTCTTAGACTGAAGCTGTCTTATCTTAGCGCCATTTGCCGAAAGCTGCTCATCATATCCATCTTCTATCTCATTCTTTCTATTCTTCAACGTAGAACTGATTTCTTCTGCAAGTCCCTTCTCCTCCTGAGAGATGCTGCGGGAAGTCTTTTTCTGTGTGCTTCTCGCCTGATCCAGATTGTCCTGCATATCATCAATTGCAACAACCAGTTCCTTTGCCTTTATAAGATATTCCTGATTTTCCTGGAAAACATTGTCCGATCCCATACAGACCTCCTTTATTTTCTTTGCATATTATCTTTATAATAACAAATGGTCAATTATTTAACAACAGAATTTTACAAAATCAGACTTATCACAGCATTGTTGTCTTATATTCTGAAAATGCCGTAGCGTAAACCCATTTTCACCATTTTAATCACTCTATTTTCACAGTTTATTAATTGAAACTGGCACAAATATATTCTATAATCTAATTATACATTGTGGGGTGTTTAATCTGTTTATGCATATCGTAAGAACGACTGCTTAAACAACACTGACTGACTTTACAAGGAGAAGCTACATGAATATTTTATTTTTTCTCACACCAAAAAGTGAGGTTGCATACATTGAGGACACTTTTTCTCTTAGACAGATACTCGAGAAGATGGAGATACATCGTTATTCCGCAATTCCGATTCTATCCAACACAGGGGAATATGTCGGAACCATAACAGAGGGTGACATTTTATGGTACTGCAAGCGCAATTCAATGAGTGCACTGAAAACAGCGGAGAACATATTTTTGGCTGACATTCCAAAGAAGTTTGAATACGCTTCAGTATCCATCAATTCCAACATGGAGGATCTGATTGCAAGAGCCATGGCTCAGAACTTTGTTCCTGTTGTAGATGACCAGAACAAATTCATAGGTATAGTCACAAGAAAAGATATCATCGGATACTGCTACAAAAAATTAAAATAGGGGCTGCAAAAGCAACCCCTCATTTTTTTGCTGCAGACTCTTTGCAGCGTATATGTTAAATTTCTCCGGTTCTGTTCACCGCACTTACAAGAGCGTGTACCGATGCATCTATGATATCATCCTTTATTCCAGCTCCCCATGTAACAGTTCCATCTTTCTTCTCTATACCTACATACGCAACCGCCTGTGAGTTTGATCCAGACTGAAGAGAATGTTCCTCATAGCACACAACCTTAAACTGTATGTTAAAATGTTTCTTAATGGCATTGCTGACAGCATCAAGTCGTCCGTTTCCTTTGCCATGATATACCTTCTTCTCGCCATTCTTGAGTATGGTTATCTCTGTCGATATTCCATCTCCCTGCACAAAATGGTTTTCAAGCATCTTTATAGGTCCATCAATATTTACGTATGTATTCTGGAATATATCAAGCACCTCTTTAGGACTGAGTTCCTTGTGCTCCTTGTCAGATACATCCTTAACAGTATAGCCCAGATCCTCCCTGAATTTGGCAGGAAGGTCAAATCCATATTTCGTCTGAAGGATGAATCCGATTCCTCCTTTTCCTGACTGGCTGTTTATTCTGATGACATCTCCGTCATATTTTCTTCCTATATCCTCAGGATTAAGCGGCAGATATGGGCAGGTCCACATTCCATCCCCCTGCTCTTTTCTAAACTTCATTCCCTTTGCTATTGCATCCTGGTGAGAACCTGAGAATGCCGCAAATACAAGCTTACCTGTGTATGGAGAGCGTTCATAAACCTTCATTCCGGTTACCCTCTCATACATCTCTGTAAGACTAGGAATATCGCTAAGGTCAATTTCAGGGTCAACCCCATGTGTAAACATATTCATACAGAGAGTTATGACATCGACATTTCCTGTCCTCTCTCCATTTCCAAATAACGTTCCCTCTATTCTATCAGCACCAGCAAGTATTCCAAGCTCTGCATCAGCCACACCACAGCCTCTGTCATTGTGCGGATGAAGTGAAAGTATCACATTCTCTCTGTCATGCAGATTCTTGCTCATATATTCTATCTGGCTTGCATATACATGCGGAAGCGACATCTCCACCGTCGCAGGAAGATTGATTATAACCTTCCTGTCAGGAGTCGGTTTCCACACGTCTATAACTGCGTTACACACCTCAAGTGCATAATCAATCTCTGTTCCTGTGAAGCTCTCAGGGGAATATTCAAAACGATATGGCACACCATAGTCATCGGCCATCTTATTGAGGAGTTCCGCACCGTCAACAGCAATCTTAAGTATCTCCTCTTTTGTTTTCCTGAACACCTGCTGTCTCTGTGCAAATGATGTTGAATTATACAGATGGACTATAACATTCTTTGCACCCTCTATAGCTTTAAAAGTCTTCTCTATAATATGTGGTCTTGCCTGTGTAAGCACCTGTATCGTAACATCATCAGGTATGAGATCCTGTTCTATAAGGGTTCGGCAAAATTCGTACTCAGTCTCAGATGCTGCTGGAAATCCAATCTCAATCTCCTTAAAGCCTATTTTTACAAGCGCTTTGAAAAACTCAAGCTTCTCATCAAGGCTCATAGGCACTATCAGAGCCTGGTTTCCGTCTCTCAGGTCAACACTGCACCATATAGGTGCCTTATCGATATACTCCTTGTTCACCCAGTCCGTAGACTGTACCGGCGGCATAAAATATCCACGCTTATAATTCTGATAATTCTTCATTGATAAATCCTCCTGATTCTAAAATATTAACATAAAACTACTTAAAGGATTCTGTAACGCACCCTGATATCGTCATGTGAACATTGCATAAAAAAAACTCACATCTCCTAACCATATAGAGACGTAAGTTACGCGGTACCACTCTATTTCATACTTATAGTATGCTCTCGTTACAGATACAGATATGAAATCTTATATCCTCCTGCTATAACGGTCAGGCTCCGTCCCATCCTACTTGTAAAGTTTTCAGCGGGCAGCTCCAAGGCGAGTTCAAATCCTGTCGACCATTGCCTCGCACCATCCGGCAACTCTCTGAATATCTCCAGAACTCTACTACTCCTCTTCATCGCATTATCTAGGTCTGACTCTAACACATCACTGTGCCAGATGTCAACCCCTATTCTATATCTATATGGCAGGATTACCATACAATAAATCTCTTATTCTTCAGTGAGCTTCCACCAGCAGTAAGCATAAGTATTCCAACAACAAGTCCTGTCACTATAGTTATAACTCCAAGTGCAATATTAAGTGCTCCCACTTTCTTCATAGTTGTATATGCTTTCTCCATATCTATATGCTCCTTTCAGACTGATATTCCAATTCACATACATACAACAGAAATCTATTATATGCCATTAGTCTTTGTAATTATATCATGCTAAACTATTTCTTACAACTCAAAAGTTAAAGTTCTATACAAAGTCTACGCAATACCATTATCCAATTTTCGACATTTTACTTTATCTGCCTCATGTGCTAGAATGGCATTGTTTTATATCAATCTATCGCCAGATCACTCTAAAGCTTCTGGCATTTTTAAGGAGAAAGAGAAGCATGCCACCTATCACCAACGATTGGGCTGAACACTTAAAGCCTGAATACAAAAAAGACTATTATAAAAAACTATTTGATTTTGTTGGAAGTGCCTATAGCACCCAGACTGTGTACCCTCCCTCTGAGGACATTTTTAATGCATTCCACAAGACCCCGCTTTCACATGTAAAATGCGTCATCATCGGTCAGGATCCTTATCACGAGCCAGGGCAGGCGCATGGTCTGAGCTTCAGCGTCAAACCAGGGGTTGCTATCCCACCATCACTTGTAAACATATACAAAGAACTGCACGATGATCTTGGATGCTATATACCAAACAACGGCTATCTTGAAAAATGGGCTGACCAGGGTGTACTCATGCTGAATGCTGTTCTGACGGTACAGGCACACAGAGCAGGATCACACCAGGGTAAAGGATGGGAGCAGTTCACTGACGCTGCGATCAGAATCCTCAATGAACAGAACCGTCCTATCGTATTTATTTTGTGGGGATCTTATGCGCAGAAAAAGGCAGCATTCCTGAACAATCCAAATCATCTGATACTGAAATCCGCACATCCAAGTCCACTATCAGTATACAGAGGATTCTGGGGAAGCAGACCTTTCAGCAAAACAAATGAATTTTTGGAATCACACGGAGTCACACCTATTGACTGGCAGATTGAGAACATATAATAAAAAGCAATGTTTTGGAGGCACGCACATACCATGGAGATTTATATTGTAAGACACGGTGAAACCGTGTGGAACGAAAAGAAACTGCTTCAAGGCAGAACTGATATCGAACTGAATGAAAGCGGAAGAAAGCTTGCCCGGATAACTGGCGAAAACCTGGCAGGCACACATTTTGATGTTGTTTATTCCAGCCCCCTTAAAAGGGCTTATGAGACTGCGCAGCTTATAGTCGGGGATAGAGATATTCCAATAATAAAAAATGACTTGATAAAGGAGATGTGTTTCGGAGACTGGGAAGGTCAGAATATGTCCGAACTTCTCAAAGACGACGGTCAGGATTTCAAATACTTCTTCAAGCAGCCACAGCTTTATAAACCGACAAGCCACGGCGAATCATTTGAAGAACTGTGCAGGCGGGCTGCAAAATTCATGACTGAGTATATCGAACCTCTGGAAAGCAAATACTCCAGAGTGATGATAGTCGCCCACGGCGCCATAAACAAAGCCATGATGATGCATGTAAAGAAACACGATATGGCAGATTTCTGGACAGGCGGACTGCAGCAAAACTGCAATGTTATAATATTAAACCTTTCGGATGGGCACTACGATATCATAGATGAAACCAGGATATTCTATTAATAAAGTACTCTATTAAAGTGCTACGGAAGCCATCAGTGCCTGAGATTCAGCGCAGTCTGAACCTCAAGTATCTGGTCTTCTATCATATCTGCCAGCTTATATATCTCAGAATTGTATCTACCGTCAATATGCTTCATGGTTTCAGGAAGCGGATTGAGTATATCGGTATAGGACTGGTTCACTTTCTTCTGTATCCACCTCTTGTCAGGCATATACACTATCGTCCTGAGATTATGAAGTCTGTCAGCCAGCTTGACAAGCACTGTTCTATACGATGCATTGGTAAACAGTCTTCTGGAATATACGGAAAATGGCTCCCCATCAACACGAGTCATAAGATCTACTTCTCTCCTGATATCCTCGCCAAATTCAGCCTCTATATCCTCAAGCGTGCACGCTGTATCCTCCACTGTATCATGTAGCAGCGCAATGATCAGAACTTCCTCATCGTCAATATGACACTCATCCTTCAATATTCCGTATACACCAAGTATATGTTCTTCATAATAAGGAACCTGTCCATCATGTCCCTGGCGCATCTGCCCTGCATGATAGTATCTTGCCATATCCATAGCTTTGCAAATTCTATCTGTCATCTTTTATCCCTTTCAGTCGTTCCCAAACTGCTAAAAGTATAACATAGCATCCTTGAATAATCCATGTATTTTTTATATACTTAACAAATGTGTAATGCAAAATTTGAACATAATTTTACAAGGAGTTACAAAATGGATATCATCAAAAAGATCGCCCAGGAGGTAGGCTGCCGCAGCAACCAGGCAGAAGCAGCGGTAAAGCTTATAGACGAGGGCTACACTATTCCTTTTATCGCACGTTATAGAAAAGAAGCCACCGGTTCACTAAACGACGAGCAACTCAGGCTTCTTCATGAAAGGCTTACATACCTGAGAAATCTTGAGGACAAGAAGTCTCAGGTTATAGCCAGCATAGACGAACAGGGCAAACTCACACCAGAGCTCAAAAAAGAGATTGAAGCGGCAGAAACCATGGTCCTTGTCGATGATCTGTACAGACCTTTCAGGCCTAAGCGAAAGACCAGGGCAACCATTGCTCAAGCCAAAGGACTTGAAGGACTTGCCAACATCATCACACTTCAGATGCCTGGAAGTGACATCGCAAAGGAGGCCGAAAAATATATATCAGAAGAAAAAGGTGTTGAGTCGACAAATGAGGCCATCTCTGGTGCAATGGACATAATTGCAGAGAACATATCAGACACTGCAGATTACAGAAAAGTCATCAGGGAGCTAACCATGAAAAAGGGAACTGTTGTAACTTCAGCAAAAGATCCCGAAGCAGAATCTGTATACGAAATGTACTACGATTTCTCAACACCCGTATCAAAAATGACAGGCTACAGAACACTTGCCATAAACAGGGGTGAAAAGGAAAAGTTTATCACAGTTAAGATAGAAGCACCTGTGGATGAGATAATCTCCTATCTCGAAAAAAAGACAATCACAGGAAATAATCCTGAGGCATCCAAAATACTCTCAGATACCATAGCCGACAGTTACGTCAGACTTATAGCCCCCGCAATAGATAGGGAGATCCGCAATTACCTGACGGAAAGCGCCGAAGACGGAGCCATCAAAGTATTTGCATCCAATCTCCAACAGCTCCTCATGCAGCCGCCAATTGCCGGTCAGACAGTCCTCGGATGGGATCCGGCGTTCAGAACAGGATGCAAACTTGCAGTTGTGGATCCTACAGGAAAGGTTCTCGATACCGTAGTCATCTTCCCTACGGCACCGCAGAAAAAAGTTGCAGAAGCAAAGAAAATTTTGAAGGCACTCATAAAAAAATACGGCATAACTCTGATATCAGTAGGAAACGGCACAGCATCAAGAGAATCTGAGATGGTCATCGCCGAGCTTATCAGTGAACTCGACACACCAGTACAGTATGTTATAACCAACGAAGCAGGTGCATCCGTGTATTCTGCAAGCAAGCTGGCAACAGAAGAATTTCCTAACTTCGACGTAGGTCAGCGAAGCGCTGCATCCATCGCGAGAAGAGTCCAGGATCCACTTGCAGAGCTTGTAAAGATAGACCCAAAGGCCATCGGTGTCGGTCAATACCAGCATGATATGAATCAGAAAAAACTCTCCGAAGCACTGGACGCAGTTGTTGAAGATTCTGTAAACAAAGTCGGTGTGGATCTGAACACAGCATCAGCTCCGCTCATGGAACACATATCCGGAATCAACAAAACGCTTGCAAAAAATATTGTGGACTACAGAGAAGCCAACGGCCGCTTCAACGCAAGAAAGGAATTGCTCAAGGTTGCAAAACTCGGTCCAAAGGCATATGAACAGTGTGCAGGATTTATGAGGATCAACGGAGGTTCCAATCCACTTGACGCAACATCTGTTCACCCAGAGAGCTACGATATTGCCACAAAATTACTTGAAAATGTGGGGTACACCACCGATGACATCTCAAGCGGACGTCTGACAGACATATCGAAATCAATAAAAAACATTAAGGAACTGGCACAAAAGCTTGGAACTGGCACCATCACATTGAACGACATCATCCGTGAACTTGAAAAACCGGCCAGAGACCCCCGTGACGAGATGCCTAAACCGATCCTGCGCGGCGATGTCCTTGACATGAAGGATCTCACAGAGGGCATGATCCTTAAAGGTACAGTGCGAAATGTCATCGACTTCGGCGCATTTGTCGACATCGGAGTACATCAGGACGGTCTCGTGCACATCTCAGAGATGTCCGACCACTATATAAAGCACCCACTTGACGTCGTCAGCGTCGGAGACATTATTCAGGTAAAAGTCCTGAGTGTAGACCTCAAGAAAAACAGAATACAGTTATCAATGAAAGGCATCTAGCCCAGTAACAAAATACAGCCTCCTGCATAGTTTATTATGAGAAACTTATGTATGGAGGCTTTTTCATGGATTCAAGCAGAAGTTGCAACAGAAACGTTCAGAATCGTTGTTACTACAATCAAGGCTCATCTGTGAAGTATGTACCACATCCCAGGACCCCCCAGCAGTCAGATGCCGGCGAAAAGTCCTGTTCCAAACCAGTTGACAGTCAGCCCATCGGCATGGCATATATACCCGAACAACCATTTGACAATCTGTACGATGCCAAATGTGGTCTTAGAGAGGGAACTATGTTCAAAAACCTCAATCTCATATTCTGTGGAGCAAGGGGGAAATAATGATGAATACAATGAGTCAAAAACAGCTTATGCGTTTTATAACCGAAGTTTCATTTGCTATGGATGACATTGCACTTTATCTCGATCTTCATCCTACATGTAAACAGGCCATTACAAGTTACGAAAGCTACAAAAACATGCGTCAACAGGCGGTGAAGGACTATACGAATATGTACGGACCGCTAAATAAATATCAGGTAACCAGTAATAATTGTTTTTCATGGATCAATGATCCATGGCCATGGGAAGGGGAGTGTAACTGCTAATGTGGATTTACGAAAAAAGGCTGCAATTTCCGGTAAACATCAAGGAGACCAACGCAAAACTTGCACAGGATATCATAAGCCAATACGGAGGTGCGTAGCCGAAAAGTATTGGTTAAATTAATGAATAGCGTAGCAGCACTAGCAGTTGCCGCTATTCATTGTTTTTACGCACTTTGGGGATGGAATACTCATTCCATTATCTGCACTGACAGCCAATTCAAGCTCATGATTCAGCTTCTTTAACTGCAGCCTTTTCTCCACAAGTTCGTCTTCACGATCAAATGGTTTGTCATATTCTTTTTTTATCTGCTCCAATTCAGCTTTACACTCAGATATTTTATTTTCAAGTTTTTCAGCTTTTAAGGATAATGATGACACTATATTTTCTATTCGTGTAATGTTTCCTATCGCAGAATCTCCAAGCTCTATGGTATACGTCCCTGACCCTCTGACTTCCGCACATAGTTTTCTGTAATTGAACAGAGCTGCCATATCAAACACCGACTTAATATACACTGAAAAGCCTTTGTATGAACCAAGGAACACCCCATTTCTGAAGTCTGACTCTTCGTGCTTTGATCGCAATCTGTCAAATAGTTCTGCTGCTGCTTTTCTCTCAGTTGTCTTAATACCCGAAATAGTTATCGAAAAATCTCCATTCTCATGCTCCTTGCTCTGTGCGACATCTTTCCTGATATTTTCATGTTTCTCTGTATACTGTTTTATTCTGGCCGGAAGTTCAATATTTATCTTTTCCTCAAGTGATTTTTTATTCTTAACATAAGATGACTTTAGGAGCTCCAGTTTGTTAACATCATTTTCCAAAGTCATTCGTTCCTTGACCTTCGGATTTCCTGTGGCAATAGTCTTAATCTCGGCGTAAGATAATGTTGTGTCATCTACATCGCCGCACTCTCTTGTCACTGCCCGGGACGTCATCACCTGGCTTATGAATTTCTGCTTATTCTCCACTGTATTCCAAAGGTATGCATCAAACGTACCAACAGTGCAGTATCGGTATATAGCTACTTCTCTATTCTTATTACCGCGTCTGATTGCTCTGCCTTCACGCTGTTCAATATCCGATGGACGCCACGGACAGTCTATATGATGCAAAGCTATACAATGATCCTGGACATTAACGCCTGTACCACATTTCCCTGTAGAACCTATAAGAACTTTTATTTCACCATTTCTAACCTTGTCAAAAAGCTGATCTCTGGCTTTTCCAGCATCTGATGACTTATCTGCATCATGTATAAATGCTATTTCATCCGCAGGAATACCTTTTGCTATCAGTTCCTTTTTTACAAAATCATATACAGTAAACCGTCCATCTGTCTTTGGCGTTCCTATATCCGAAAATACAAGCTGAGTACCAACTACACCCTCATCTTTCGCCTGATTGTACTCCTTAACAATGTTAGCAACCACAAGATTGAGTTTGCTTCCCAGGTCATCCTCGTAATACTCGCCATATCTTTCCATATATTCCGGGAGCAGCCTGACATCCGTTCCGAGCAGTCTGGCATCATTTGTAAGCTTTAAAAAGTTGTCTTCTGATGGATCTACACCTCCAGACTGTATCAAATCTGCTCTTTTACAAAAATCATCCATGACAAGCTTAACTATCTCACTTCTCTCGGCAGCTACGACTTCCGCCCTTCCACCTCTGATTTCCGGCACAGGAAGCTTTAACATATCAGCAGTCTGTATATCAGCTATATCCTTGTACATATTCATAAGCTCTGGTATATTCACAAATTTGGAGAACCTGTTTCTAAACCTGAAGTCACTGCCCTGTACATTCATTTCCAGCTCTGTTACAACCTCGCCAAAATTTGCTGCCCAGTCATCAAATCTGTCTAAATGAGCTCTCCTTAACGCACTTGGCTGAAGATATGTCTGCATGACATAGAGTTCTCCCATTGTATTTGATACTGGTGTTCCTGTAGCGAATACGACATTTCGTTCATTACTCAATTCATTTATATACTGACATTTTGCAAGCATATCCAAAGCAGCCTGGCTGTTTGATGATGCAATTCCTGATACATTCATCTTAGTTGTGATCGGCATATTCTTATATGCATGTGCTTCATCTACGTATAACGCATCTATACCAAGTTCCTCGAAGCTCAGATTATCCTGATCTGCATTATCTGCTATGTCTGCCAGAAGTTTTTCCAACTTTGCAAGCAGCTGCTTTTTCTTTGTTTCAAGAGCTTTTACAGTATGCGACCTGCCACTACCCGAATATTTTAGAGATACAAGCTCCATGTCTATCTTATCTATCTCATCCTGGACCAGCTTCTGCTCTCTCTCTGGAGATATTTTTATCTTTTTAAACTGTTCCTGACTCATAATTACACAGTCAAATTCACCTGTTGCAATCCTTGCAATAAACCGCTTTCTATTCTTTGTAGAAAAATCCTTTTCAGTTGCCACAAGTATATTGGCAGCCGGATATAGCTTCATAAAATCCGACGCCATCTGCTCGATTAGAGGCTTAGGTACTACCATACATGGTTTTCTCGCAAGACCAAGTCTCTTCTGTTCCATTATAGCCGCAATCATCTCATAGGTCTTACCAGCACCAACTACGTGTGCAAGCAGTGTATTGCCTCCGAATAAAACTCTTGCTACAGCATCCACCTGATGCTTCTGCAGCTTTATTGTTTTGTTCATTCCCGGGAAATTAAGCATACTGCCATCGTAAGTTCTTAACCTGGTATTATTATATTCTTTATTATACCTAGCTACATACTTTTCCCTTCGCTCCGGATCCTTCCATATCCACTCTACAAATTTTTCTTTTATCAGATCCTGCTTCTCCCTGGCCAGCAGTGTAGCCTTTTGATCAACTATATATTTACCATTCTTTGAACCATCGTCAATTTTACATCTGACAGTTGATATTCTCTGGTTAAGTGCATCCTCTATCAGCTCCGTTGCTATCTTAGTCTTAGTACCATAGGTATTGTTAAGAAGAACTCTATTCCTTACAGCCAGCTTATTCTTTATAAAATACTCTCCACTGATCTTGTTGTAATCTATTGTCATTTTTTCGCCATAGCCATACGAATCCCGTCTAAGATACATCGGTATATCAAGGAGCCCATACATAAACTGTTCATAGTCGCTCACATCAATCCATACGGCTCCAAGCTTCACGCCTATCTCTTCTGCAAGGAGATCCTGTGGCTGCACCTTTCTGAGTGCTTCTGTATTTTCTTTGAACTCTTCGATTCGCGAACTCCACTCTTCCGCTATTTCAAGCTTTTCCCGGACATTGCCTGACAGATATTCATCAGCTGTCTCCCAGCCTTTAAATTCGTCATTCACATCATATTTCGCAGGGTTTCTGAATATACATCCTCGCAGCTCATTAAATAAGGCTTCCTTTCGTTTTTCATATGTCATTTCCGGCTTATACACACTTAACATATATATAATATCAACGCAACCTTTTTCAGACAAACTTGCACGAAGCGCATCCTGTGCGTTATCTACATTTTCTATGACTATATCCGGCAATATTGTCCGTTTTTCAAAGAATTCAGACTTACTGTAGCTGCCATCCGGTTCCTGATTCTCAAGAGATAACAGAAAATACTTGTCTATGTCACCTTCCAACAGGCGCTGCACGCTCTTCGAGTTTATATATCCATAACGTGCTACAAATGTATCATAAGATTTATTCAATTCTATTCTGACAGCATTGAATTCTTCATCGCCCGCCCCATCCATTGACAGCTTCACAAGTTTTCTTGACAGAGTTTTTATTTCTATAAGACCTGTAAGTATTTGCTTATCCTTTGCTGAAAGTTCTTTTTTCTCAAATCCGTTCTCGCCCCTGTAATATATATCACCATCATATAGTACATGGCTGTACATTCTTGTATCTTCTGCCTGAACCTCAATGATATCATTATCTTCAGCTACTATAGCATCTGAAGTTTTAGTTATCTCATGCTTGGGAAGAGCATACTTCAAACTCTCTTTTGAAAACTCATGCTCTGCAAGGCTGTGTATTTCTTCCGGAATATTGATGTCAGCATCAGATACACATTCAGTCATGTTAAAATTGCCACTATACTGCATTCTTCCAAGCAGCATCTGTGGATTATCTAGGAAATAGTTATTAACAGGAACTCCATCTTCTGTATAACCGGTATATACCCAATCCGGCAATTCATTATCTCCGAGCAATCTATCACGTTTTTGAAGTATGATAATGTCACTTGTTGCTTCTGTTCCTGCATTTCCTTTAAATGCTGTATTCGGAAGACGTATAGCCCCTACCAGATCGGCTCGCTGTGCCAGATATTTCCTAAATTCCGGATTCTTCTGATCAAGAGTTCCCTTGCTTGTAATAAATGCAATAATCCCGCCCGGCTTAACCACATCAAGTGTCTTTGCAAAAAAATAATTATGAATTAGGAGCTTATCATCATATCTTTTTGTCTTATCGACTACCGAATAACTTCCAAATGGTACATTGCCTACGGCCAGATCATACTCATTATCTTTTATCCTGACCTTCTCATAACCTTTTATTGCTATATTAGCATTCGGATATAACTTTCTGGCAATTCTGCCGGTCAGACTATCAAGCTCAACTCCATTCACATCAAAATTACCCTTGAGGGTTCCAAGGAAATTGCCTGTTCCCATTGATGGCTCAAGCAGTTTGCCCTCATATATTCCCAGCTTCATAATGATATTATTTATCTCTGCTGTAATCTCTGGAGAAGTATAAAAGGCACTTGTTACAGATTCTCTCGCTGCTTTGTGCTCATCTGCTGTCAGCACTTCCCGTAGCTCTGCAGACTCTTTCTTCCATTCAGTATTTGCTACATCAAATGCATTAGCAAGACCACCCCAACCAACATACTTTGATAATACTATCTGTTCGTCGTGAGAAGGCAGTCTATCAAAACTTTCAAGTTCCTTCAAAAGCTTTATTGCTGCGATATTATCCGCAAATCTTGCCTTTGCGCCTCTGCCTCCATATTCCCTTTCATACTTACTCAAGTCATATTCAAAATCTGATTTTTCTGTTTTATCAGGATATTTTGCCAGAATCCTTTCAACCTCTGACTCAGGTACTTTGTGGCTGCCAAGCACCTTACTCTCAAGCATATATTCAGATCCGATATGCCTGCATGTTACCTGTACTGATTTCAGATATTTTTTTATAGCCGAATATATCTGACTCAGATGTAATGTGCCAGTCAAATGTGTTCCACTATTCGTATCTACACTGTACTGTACCCCGACCATACATGGATTTATATTATATATACCTGTATCATCACTCATCTTCTTAGTGCTGTGCCCTGGCAGATAATCAGATAAAGCTTTAAGTGCTTCTGTGTCACTTATTCCCCTTCTCATAAATTCATGGACTAACACATGCCAGCCATTTTCTACTCCAAACTTATTAACAAGCATATCTGAATCATATATGTTAAAAGTTTCCGTATGCTTCTCTGCTTCTATACTCAGCATAGTCTCATCATTAGGACTGCTTAAAGCAGCTCCTGTATCATTACCCATTGATGCCTTTAAAATCTCAACTTTATCTGCAAACTGCGGGTACTGTGACAGAAAATCTATCACACCTCCAAATCCATCCCCAATATCCTGTCTTTCCGTAATCTTGCTTCCATCAGGCATATACACGGTAAATCCTGTTTTGTCATATCCAATATATTCCCAGAACGATTCCTCATCCGCAGCTTCCCATGCTTCTATAGAACCATACTCTTGGAGCCCCGCTAACCAGCCCTGATGCTTTGTGGTGTCAGCATTTTTCATTATTCTGTCAAATTCAGTCACTGTATATATTTTGCCACTCTCAAAAACATTTGATTCGCTATATTCACATTTTATATATGGCAAGCTCATTGAGTCTGCTGATAAAAAAGAAGATGATACATTCTCTGCACCATCTTCTAAAAAATCATGTTCTTCCGCTAACTCCGTATCATCTGCTGTTATCAGTGCAGCGCCATCAGTGTCTCGTGAATCACTGTTTCCTCCACTATCCTGCCGTTCTGCTCCATATGCTGATATTTCGGCAGCCATTCCTTCTCCTGGATATTCTTGTTCATCTGTTCTGTCAGCTCCATGATCTGATCCGATGCCATCTCGCCTACGGATTTCATCCTCTGCTCCAGACTGCCCTCCACTATATAATCTATCAGCTTCTCTCTCTCGTTCTCCAGCATCCAGTTCGCCCAGATTCTTCCCCATCTGTTCTGTACTTTTCTGATCATCTCGTCTATGATCAGAGTCTCCTCCTCGATGGCTTCCTCTTCGTATCTCTTCTGATCCTCCTCCGTCAGCTCCACCGGTTCGTAATCCTCCTCCGTCAGATTTCCGTCCAGCGTTGGATACATGAAATAATCCTTCCCCTCTACCCAGATTATTCCTGTCTCCTTGTCCTTCTCTACCTTCGGTTTTCTCAGCACGTAATGTGGTGTCCGCATCATAATCTCTCCTTTCCTCTGCAACTGATATGCCAAGCTGCTTTTCAATCTCATCATTTTCTACTCTTACTTTTCTCAGGATTTCACAGGATATCTGATTCACCAGCTCGCCCATCTCTATAAATGAATCTTTGTCAAATTGATTTATCATCGAGAAGTCCAAATCATCTGTATCCGCTCCGGTTCTCTGCGACACTATAAATACTATTGACTGCAATATAAACTTTCGCGCCGCTTCTACTGATATTCCTTTTGGGGCAAGTTTAAACAATTCGCCATAAATTTGCGTATAAAATCCTAATTTTATCATATCACTACAAACAAGGTTTGTACAGCTTTTTATGTTTTTGGTGTTATATCTTTCAACATATTTTTTCCGTACTGCCTGGCTCATCTTCCAATTTGTCTCATATACATTTATCCCTTCTGTATCTTTCAGATCAAAGACCACTGCTGTGCTTGTCCTTAACGCTCTGTTACCATATATTTTTATTCCCTTTGTACCTTTTCTGACATACCTGCCAATTCTCTTCCATGTATCATATGGAGCCAGAGCCTGAACTTCGCCTCTCTGTGCCTGAACAACTACAGCATCCTTAAAATCATACCTGTATATATTACTTGATACCTTGAGGAATTTTTTGTACAAATCCTCATTGGCAATCAATCTCTCAACCTGCTCATCAAATATTCTGTTTAATTCTAATAATCGTTTTTTATTCATACACTATCCTCTCGAACGATTTAAAATCTAAGAGTTTACTTTCTTATATTCAAGCTAGCACAGCTTACCAGGCTTCACTTATAGCCTGGTAAGTAATACTTATTTTTGTGCCTAGTTTGATATACCTGTTTACTACAATTTTCTCTCACTACTATATCTTCTTGCTTTGCTTGGCTCATAGGTACTTTTGTGACTATCTTTCTTAACACTCTTTACCGGGACTTTATCCAAAATCTTTTCATCGAGTTCATGTTTGCACTCCTTTGTTATTGGATTGCAGACATTTTTGTACTCAGGCTTTCCATTTTTATCAAGCTGATTGGTCTTATATGAAGGATATGCTACAAACATTTCTCCATCCTTATTCTCGCGAACCTGTATTGTTGGGCATACAAATTCTTTGTTGAATGCCAACGTAGCAGTTGCACAAATGCCATTTGTCTTATTATTCATCTCGCTAACTCTAACTGTCTCAAAACTTTTTGGTGCTCCAAAACTTACCACATCCCCACTTACCAAAGACTTCTGAATAGCAAATGTAAGTTCATCATGCATCTGCTTTGTAACCGGCATAAAAAAGTCAATATATTCTCCATTTTTATTTTTGTAGGATGGCATAACCACGTTATACCCTCTTCCAGAATTTGCGTCCGGATTTTCTGTCGCAAGCAGCTTAATACCGCTGAATGCAAATTTTCCATCGACCACTAAAGTTGCAAGGCCTACAAGCTTCGACTCATCATTAATTGGTGTTACTCTAACTTCATACATAATATTTGTCCTCCTTATTTTGAACACATGGTTCTCATACACTATTTACTGTACTGACTACATAAAAATAGCCAGGCTGTTATACCTGACCTTCACTTTCTGTCTTCTTTTTCCGTGAATACTTGCCTCTTTTATTTCTTATTTCTGGGAATCTGAATTTACACTTTATAGAGTAATATACTGCCTCCTTTCCTTCCCTGTTTGTATATTGATGTGGCTCACAACCATCATAACTTATGTATGCATCATAAGTTGTTCCCTTTGATGATTTAAGACCTTTACACAATATTTCTTTTTTATCTGCGATAAGAGTCCTGCACTGTTCTTCTGTAAGTTGCTGTCCAAACATTTTGAGCAGCAAGCCGCATTTCCCTGTGCAGTATAGACCATATTTGCCTTTTACTATGTCATTACTGCAGACTGGGCATTTACATACAGAATCCGGCGGTGCTGGCTTCTTCGGTTCTATACCACGGCTTTCTTCAACAATATCCCGGATATACGATATATTACCATCCATAAATTCATCATATGTCTTTTCGCCATTAGCAACCAAGAGAAGATCATTTTCCCAGTCACATGTCATTGACACACTTTTGACCTTATCAGGGACATTAGACAGCAGATATTTTCCCTGATCTGTTACCGACATTTTCTTTTTTATACGCCTTACATAACCATTTGAGACGAGCTTTTCTATTATTCCGGCTCTGGTTGCTGATGTTCCAAGGCCTTTTCTCTCAACATCCTTGCTCACATCATTTTTACCGGCATTTTCCATTGCCTGCAGCAATGTATCTTCTGTATACATAGTAGGTGGCTTTGTCTCGCCCTTTTTTATACTAGTCTTAACTGTAAACGAGTCACCCTTTATAATATCTGGAAGCTCGTTTCCTGCTTTGTCTCCACTATCACTCTGGTCATCCTGTTCCGCATGGCTTGTCTGTAAAAATGCTCTTTCAAGCTTTTTATATCCCTGATCTATTACGCTTTTCCCTGTCAGCCTGAATTCATATCCCTGGCATTCAAGATTTGCACTAAGCGAATTGTACTTATAATCAGCTGATAAAGAAGAAAATAACCGCACGCTTACCAGATCGTATACCAGTCGGCTTTTCTCCGGTAAACTGTCCAGACCTGATGTGTTTCCTGTTGGAATAATTGCATGATGATCTGTCACTTTTTTGTCATTCATAAGCCGCTGTGGATTTTCCGGAATAAATTCTGCTATCTCTGTAAGTGTATATAACCCTTTTATCTTTGATACAGTATCTATTATTTTTTCTCCCATATCAGATGTCAGGTACGTGCTGTCTGTTCTCGGATATGTTGTTAATTTCTTCTCATACAGCTCCTGTGCTATATCAAGTGTCTCATTTGCGGTATAACCATATAGTCTGTTACAGTCTCTCTGTAAAGTAGTCAGGTCATATAGCAGAGGTGGCTTAACCATCTTTACTTCCTTCCTTACCTCTACCACATCTGCTCTCTGCCCATTACATATCCTGGCTACGTTAACTGCTTCTGATTCATTATCAAACTTTCCTGATACAGCATCGATGCTGCCATTATCATTAACTATATGTACCTTATAGAATGACTGCTTTTGAAAGCCCTCAATCTCCTGTTCTCTCTGATATATAAGCTGTAGTGTCGGCGTCATAACTCGTCCTATAGCAAGCACGTTCCCTGCTCCATACAGAATTGTAAACAGTCTAGTCAGATTTATGCCGGTTATCCAGTCACAATGCTCCCTTGCAAGTGCTGCCATGTACAAATTGTCGTATTTATGTCCATCCATAGCGTTTTTGTAGCCTTCTCGGAATGCGTTTTCCTCCATCGATGAAACCCATATTCTTCTGACCGGCTTATTACATCTTACATAATTATACACGTTTCTGAAGATAAGTTCTCCCTCACGTCCAGCATCTGTGGCACACACCACTGTATCAACATCATTTCTGTTAAGAAGTCCCTTTAGCACCTTATACTGCTTAACTGCATCCTTCTTAACCCCATATTTGAATCTCTCAGGGACAATCGGGAGTGTTACCATTTCCCACTTCTTATACCTTTCGTCATATACTGCTGGCTGCACAAGCTCTAATAAATGACCATAGCACCAGGTTACTATATGTCCATTTCCTGATACAAATCCATCTTCTTTTTTATCAGCTCCAAGTGCGGAAGCTATGATATATGCTATTGTGGGTTTTTCTGCTATTATTACATCCATCAGCCTGCCTCCTGTTCTCTCTTATGCATGAGGTTGATAAGCAGGCGCTGCGCCCTCATTCTCTCAGCATCCTCATATAATATATAGCTCTTTATCTCTTCATCAGACAGGCCATCATCTACACCTGCCGTCACTTCATTAATTTCATCTGCTGTCAGCTCAAAATCCGGATAACTTAATATCTGATCAAGTGTCCATCCCGAGATATCTATATTAACAACGCGCTCCCGCTCTGCCGCTTCATCCTTCTGATTTTTTACAGCTATTGCCTCAAGCTCTGCAAATGGTACGCTCTGCTCGAAATCCTCATCAAGATTTATATTTATAACCCTGTCTTCAGCTTCCATAGCTTCCTGCCTGCTTATCTCTTTTATTCTGATAGCTTTGTCATGCTCCCTTGCCTTTTCATGATCATACAGACCAAGTTCCTTTGATATAGCAAAGTCTGCTGAGTGTAGCGTATCGAATTTCTTATCAAATACCGGCTTCTTTCCTCGTACAAACACTATACAATAGTCATTGTCCAGTTCTCTAACTTCGTCAGGAAGCATCAACTCTCTTCCCAGCGTATCTGTATTTGTTGAGCTGCTGCGGTTTTTCCCAAGGCTTTCACCGCTTGACTTCTTGTGGATAGTCTTTTTTCCAAGATTTTCACTGATATATTTGAAAGTAGACTGCTCATTGCCACCAAGATATACGCATACATCACAGTTGCCTGGGATTTCCTCCCAGGTGTCCTTAAACATAGCTTTTATCTGCGCCAGGTTCTGAATAATGATAATACATGATATAAGTCTGGATCTCATTGTTGTAAGCATCTTCATAAAGTCATCAGGAAGTGCAATATTTGCGAACTCATCAAGCCAGAACGAAACCGGCACCGGAAGCTCTCCACCGTGTATAAAGTCAGCCTGATAATAAAGTTCCTGAAAAAGCAGGGTGTACATCATGCCTGCAACACAGTTATATGTAGTATCAGAATCAGGGATTACACAAAATAAAGCGGTCTTTACATTTTCTCTACCATCCACCTTACCAGTTCCTATGCTTGCAAGATCCATATCATCATCCGAAAGTAGTCTTCTGAGATCCGGCTCGTTGAATATAGACATTCGCGCATCAGCTGTTATTTTAACTGACCTTACCGTATCTGCAGCACCACCCATTACTTTGTGATATGCCATGTACGCCGGATGCTCTATTCCCTGTCCTGGAATTCCTGATGTCTGATACACAAGCTCTTCAAATATGTTATCAAGTGGCGATGGCGTACCATCATCATTTACCTCGCATTTTGCCATCAGATCTAGAACTGTGCCCATAGTCATTGGCCAGCCAAACCGGTCATGCTCCATCCATACTATTAAAAACAGTGCTTCTAGATACAATGCCTCAGCTTTTGGCCAAAACGGATCCAATGACGACGAATTTTTCTCTGTAGTATTCTTTTGAAGATTAGTGATAAGTTTTCGTATATCCGCCTGGCTTCTGATATAACAAAATGGATTGAACCGATCGGATTCCTTCATTTTCCCTGGGACAAGATTTAAAACTTTAACCTTGTATCCGGCATTCTTTAAATATGCACCATTTTTTAGCAATAATTCCCCCTTGGGATCTGTAAATATATAACTTCCAGGATACTTAGAATCAGAATCAGCCTGATATATATTTGGTGTAAGTAATTTGAACGATTTTCCAACACCTGATCCACCAATCACAAGCACGTTATTATTTATCCCTGTAGCCTTACCATCCATTGATATTCTAAGTTTATCGGAATAGACTCTGTTCGCTTTGGTATAAACATATTTTTTCTTATTAGTCTCCTTATCTTTTTCCTTTGTATAGTCCGCAAATTTTTTATTCAGCTTGTCAATATCCGCCCAGGAAGCTGTTCCATACTCCTTTCCGGCCATGAAGTCACGTATTTTTGCCATATCCATTACTATGTATAACCCAACCACTGTTCCAAGAAGCAACAGGGATACAAGAAACACCTTTGTATTTCTCAGAGCACTTATATAACTGAACGTAAATGGTGTCTCCTTAAATAACTTTGTCAGTCTTGGTGCAAAAGCATATATGCTGTCTCCCACATGATATGTTGCGGCTAACACCAGTGATAGATACAATGCAAATATAAACAGTAATACATACGTGAATACTGGTGGTTTCCATTTTTTGTCCTGCTGTATCATATCTATATCACCTCTTTTTCATCTGTACGGCCTTTTTTACTGCAGCTGAATGAACTATTGTGGCATTATGTTTGCCTGTAGAAACCATCGTCTTTTTGTTATAGCCATTAAAAAAAGAAACAACACGTTTGCTACTTCCGTACTGTTCCTTCCATCTCATAGAATTAATTATGTTTTTATATTTTAGTGGCTCATTCATGAACTCATTTTTTTGATTTGTCGAACATGAAAGCTTTTTTATAGCAGACCTTAATTCCTGTTCTTCACTATTCTGGTAGTCTCTCATCAGCTGAGTCATCTGCATTCCTGTAATGCGCCGTGCACCATCTAATGTATAACAGTTAAACATATCATCTCTTTTTGCTGATATATAATAACTCTTATCTCTTCCAGCTTTTATGTTATATGCTGGCATGTCAGCATATAATGGATTACTCTGCGTACCCAGCTTCACACGAACATACTGCGAATTTCTGTCAACAGCCACTATGTTATCCTCATACAGCTTCACCTGCTCTTTATTATTAACATTAATTTGATCAAATGTTTTGTCTTCGACCTCTCCGACTATAGATGTGTATTTTACATTTGGTCTGTTATTTTTTACATACTCTTCTATGCCTTTATCCTGGGATCCTGGGTAAGCTACTACCACTGTATCAGATCCGACATCTACAATAGAATATTGCAGTTTATTCCTATTTGCATAGTTAATAAAATCACGTTCTTTTATGTTCTCATTCATCAGAATCGCATGCACTTTATCTCCAGTCATCGATGCAGTATTCATCATATCATTCAAATATGCTTCACCATTTTGAAGAGCTTTTTTTCTTGCATTTTTTACTATTACAGCAATTACCTTAGTTATATTTTTTGCTATACTGCCCGATGTTCCAAGTACTTTACCCGATATTCTGAAAAACCTTTCTGCGCCATTTTCTGTAACCCTTACTATCTGCATTGTTTCGTTTACTCCTGCAGCTTCCACTTTATCGCCTACCTTCTCTTCTGCATATTTACGGCACTACTCCTCACTTCATCAAGTGTTTTTGCTGTTGAAATTATTTTTTTCTGTGCCTGCCTCTGCAATGTGTAAGCCTGTAGTCTGTCATCTCTTACTATTGCTGCCAGCTCCGATCCACTTATGCGCCGTTCCTGTTCATTCTTATCCCTGATAGTAAATGTGTCATCTGTATTCAGCAGCATAAATGTTCTCGGATTGCCATATCTGTCTCTTGAATCAAGCATGCTGCTCTGATTGATACGAACTGTTCCCTGTGAGGTATTGACAGATTTTATACCTACATCAGAATCCGTCATACGCTCGCGATCAACTTCTACTATGATCCTTGGCAGAGTTCTTTCACTTTCAGCCTTCTCTTCAATCTGTGGCTGAATACTGTCTGTCTGTACCTGTCCTTCCTTCTGTTCGACCTTCATCTGTTGCATGTCTTCCTGTAGCTGTTCAGGCTGTGGTACAGTAATCCTATTCAGCTTCTGATAGTTTGCATTATATCGTCCTATAGTGTCTGCACTGATCAGCTTACTGTCAAAATGTCCATTGTACACTTCAGTCCCTGTTGATTCTCCTCTAATCTGATAGTCCTTGTTAAGCAACAGATACCTTTCGGCAGAATTAATAGGAACTGTGATCTCATCTCCTGCTATTTTACAGTTTCTCTTGTCAAATGCTATAAATGTCTCTCCATTGGTATTCGGAACAGACACAATATATGATGAATTTGTCTCTCTTGCTATATCATCTTTATATAACGTAATATCCGCAACTGATGTATATGCTACCTGTTCCGTCCCGTTAAGCTTGACCTTATATCCATATTCCGTCGGTGTCACTGCATCTGCCGCCACCCTGAGACAGCATTCTTTGTTATTATCATCTGTTAGTGCTATCACGGCTACGCCGTCCTCATTCTTTTTTATCAGCTGCTGTCCACTTATGTTCAGCTCTTGATCATAAGTATCTGGAATGTCTGAAACTTCCACAATGCTTTTTTCGTTGTTGTCTATTGTTTCTGAACTGTTTAGCAGCTTCTTTTCCTCTTCTGACAGATTGTCAATCATAGTCTGCATTTCCTGGTGCTTATCTGGTGTTGCATTATTTATATAGTCATCCATTGATATGCTAAATGCCTGCCTCTTATTTATATTATTCATGAAGCTCTGATACTGTACAGCCTGCGTCGAAGGGTACATCACCTCTATATATTCGTCATGAACATTCAAATCTGGCATAATTGAATATGCAAGCTTATTTTTACGTGCAAATTTCTCAAATTCCTCTATTGTGCCGCTGTCATTTCTTATTCTCATCAGATGCATTTTCACATTCTTCTGGCTGCATACCTTGATCATATCAGTCATCGAGTAACTTCCTTTTCTGAATATGCTTGGATCCCTCCTATTCTGTTCGTGTTCTCTTTTAGCAAGCATTATAAGTGCATATGAGCCTTTTACCAGACCTCCTGCTCCTCTGAATAGCAATCCAGCGCCCTCTATGCCCCCCCTCATCATCTCGCTTAAAAACGACGAAAAAACATTAGCTAACTGTACTGTCTCCTGTAATCCCGGTGTATCCATCTAATCTACCTCCTACCTTTTGCTTTCTTTTCTAATAATACTATTGTTTTGGGTTACAACATTTTGGGTTATGTCTAATTGTGGTGCCTTCGCAAGCAGATACCCTATCAATTCTTCACTCTTCATATATTCAAAGGATATTTTATGATCAGAATACTCTGCCTGCAATTTTCTTAAATCTTCAACAAGCATTCTGTCTCCTTCAGTTGAACCATCAAAATATAATATGCAGTCCGCTACATCCTCATACTGTTCAGCAGTTACCTCCGAACCATATAACAAGCTACATATTTCATCTGCAACACTAAGGCTTATTGCTTCCGCATTATCATCTATTAAACCTTCATCATTTTCTTCATGTGTCACATTCTTATTTTCATCATTATCACCTATATTCCGATTTATTTCTTCGTTCTGTTCAATCTGTGGTGTATGCTTAATTTCCTGTTCTTCCTGTTCGACAGGCTCATCATTTTTCGATAATTCCGCAGATATGTCATTTACAATATTCGCTAGTTGTTCATCTCCAATATTTTCTGCAAAGTTTTTTATTTGGTTATCAGCATTAACCGCAAATAGCAGCACTGGATTTTTCACATTCTCGATGGCGTAGCTGATATATGTATCTCCGCTATACTGATCATGACATCTTGTAAACAGCTCTACTGCTTTTTCTGCTGTGTCGCATCTATCAAGATAACTTTCACCAGCTTTTGATATTCCACTTACAATATATGGATACTTTTCCTTATAAAGATGAGTACGTTCATACCAATCTGAATAATATTTAATCTGTGGCATTATTTTCTCAGGTGTGCCATCATACCATATGTCCCGTGCATTCTCATCACCAAATTTTACTTTTCCATTTCTTAATATTACAAGAGGTTCTGCGGGAATACCTTCTCTTGATAATTCAAAGTCTTTTTGATATTTTATATTCTTCCCATCTCTCTCACGTAATGATAAAAAATAATTTTCCTTTTCAACGCCAAACAAAATCATGATATCTTCTTTCTGGCTTAAACTCCGTCTATATGCATATTCATACGCATCATCTAGTTTGTTTGACCTTAGGTATATGTCATGACTTTCATTATTTGCTGCAACAGTGTACTCTTTTAAATCATCAAAATTCAAAAGAGAAAAATCACCTTTATCAAATGCCCTTATTATCTGGTTTCTGGTATTATCATATCCTTCTATCCTTATCTTCTTTGCAATAAGTTTCATCTGAAGTGGATATTCGCTTAACAATTCATAACCAGAATTATCACTTCTCAGATTAAGCATATCATTAACAGCTACCCCAGCATTCATAAGAGCATCAACCAGCCTTGTTTTATAAAGCTGCTCTCTCTCAACTATAATGTCCTGCATTATAAACTCGCCTCCTTCAAAATTTGCAATAAAAAACCAATATCTGAATCGCCAACCATTTTCTTTTTGTTTATCTTTTGTATTAATTGAAAAACGCCACGGACCTTCCGGTCTGTGACGCTAAATAAAAAAATATATCCTGACACCTATCTCGATTATAGTGTATCATACCCTGTTTTATCTTTTTTAGAACTTTTAGAACTTTTGGAACTATTTTATTTTAGACTGGATTCTCTTCACTATCTTCTTATTCACATATACATGTTTCTTGTAGTCGTCTATCTGTGTGATCACTTCCTGCGCTTTTTCCTTATATTCATACAGTCGCTTAATATCATATCGTGATAATTCTCTATATGCAACCATACATGTATCATAAGCTTCTTTGCATCTCACATCACCACTCTTATATCTAATAAACCCATCATATTTATCGAGCAGTTCATCAAGAGCCTTATAAGCAGCTTCGTGTCTTTCCAAACTGATATTTATTTTTTTTCTGATAATGTTAAGTTCCTTATCTGCAGCTGATATATATGCAGCATATTCTGCCAATTCTTTCTTATCATTTATATCATTATCAGTTATAAGCTCAATTTCCTCGTTCAGTCTTAATATATCTATACTGTAATGCTTCATAAAGCGTACCTTTATCGTACTGTTATATTCATTCCAATCCGCAAATAAGCGCTTCACCACTTCTTCTCTGTCCAGATATATTCCCTTTATCATATTTGTTATATTTTCTTTTGTATATGTACTTTTATCAGACGTAAAATTGATTATTCTCGCCGGTCTCTTTCGGCCTGGAGCCTTAACCGTTATATACTTATGGCTGTCATCATACACATGACCTTTTTCCGTCATCAACCTGACAAATTCGTCGTAACTATGTGCGGCAGCTATACATTCATCCAAATCCTTTTTTATCATAACATTCGTATACTCTGAAGACTGTACTTTAATGCCCCTATTTTTCATCCAGCTGTTATAATTCATATTCTTCTTCGCCCTATAGTTGAACTTCAAATTCTCATCAACATCCAGATTAAGTCCTGAAAGTCCATATTTCATACATATATCATTCACTACAGGCTGTATGTATCTCTGCCAGTCACCCTTTTCATATCTATATTTATACCCATCAAATCCAACGCTGTTGAACACTATATGTGAATGCAGATGCTCTGTGTTAGTATGCACTGAATATGCACACTCATAGTTTGAAAAACACCTGAAGCACAGCTCATCTGTTATCTTCATCACCTGTTCCGGACTGACATCATCATTTGAAGGAAAGGAAAGCTTGTAATGATATGCCTGTCTCTTATCCAGCTTGTCAAAAAGTCTTTTTGTGTCAAGCATCTGCTTATACGCTGATTCTGTACTATTATTCATATCAACGATAAGATTATATCCTCCTACATACTTGCCTTCGGTCTTTTTTTCATTGAAGATATAAGCTATTGCATCATACAGTCCTTTATTTATATTCCCAGTCTTTGATTCTCTAATAAAGCCCAAACGCAAGAATGCCATGTCACACCTTCTTTCTGATTTCCGCCAGCTGCTGCTTTATGTCAGCAAGTGTACTTAACCCTTCTCGCAGTTTTTCTGCATCATATTGATTATAAACCTGCATATTAGTATTATGCGCTATCTGATTTATATTATTTCCTATTCCTGCCAGTGTCCTTGATATTTTTGCAAATTCGTCTGTCGAAAATCCAAGGTTCTCCTGATGGGCTCTATGTATCAGATCTCTTATATAAGCTGACTCATTCATCTTCTTTTTATTTGCCTTTTCAGATTGTTCATTAATTTTATCAAGATTTTTCTGAAGCAGCTCCAACGTAGATGCGTCCATTCTAATGCATTTTATCTTATCTAATTTACCCATTTGTTGTACCTCTCTCTATCTATATGGCACTTTTCCATGTTTTATGGAATTTTCTGCGTTTTACGGAATTTTCCATATTTTGTGGAAGTTTCCGTTTTCCGTTTTTTGTGGAATTTTCCACGTTTTATGGAATTTTCCATGTTTTGCGGAAGTTTCCGTTTTCCACTTTTTGTGGAATTTTCCGCATTTTACGGAAGTTTTGTATGGTACAATTTAATTTTTCCATATCTTTTCCGTATTTTATGGAAGTTTTGTATTTTTTATTTATCAGCTCGGCCATTTTTCATGCAATTTATGACTTAGCGGATAAAAAAAGAGTTGATTTTATAGTAGCAAGACACGCATTTTGTATTACAAAATACCATCTTGCTAGGGGACACCCCTAATACCCCGAATAATATAACCCTCGTTTTGGAATTTTCCATAAAATCTGGAAAATTATGTTCTATGCAATTTTTTCCGTATTTTACGGAAGTTTCCATTTTCCCAGTGCCTACAAATATAAAAAAGCCAGGAACATTTTTTGATATGCTCCTGACTTTTTATGAATACTTCCCTAATATAAACTACTCTCAAGTAATACTTTTTCCCTTTATTCCGCAGTTATAGTCTGTATCTCCGAACTTCTTTTCTACCTCTTCCGGCGTGTGTGTTTTGACGTAATCTCTATATTTTCTAACCACTTTATCGGAGCAGCCTATATAACTCTGTGCTGTCCATACATCTTTCACACGTTTACATACTTTATGAAGGCAACGCAGCTGTTCTTCTTCTCTTCCTTCTTCTCTTCCTTCTTTCCTACCAAGTGCTCTTGCCTCTTCTCTTGCCTGCTCGCATCTATATGCCAGTACATCTTCAAATGTCACATCGCTAAGTGCCATACTGCCCACTTCCTTTCTGTGCCGTATCAGATAATCCTTCAGTATGTCATGCCTGATACAATAATCTACTGCTTCATCCACAGCCTTATTATATGCTGTCTTCTTATCTGATATCTGGCTGTCATACTTGTTCTTGCTCTGCCTAAGCTGCGCTATAAACTCTGAGTATTCATTCAATACCTTACAGCTTGCCAGAAGCTCTCTGTTCTTGTCTATATTGATGTTATATACCTTTACTGTCAGCTCTATGCTGCTCTTTTTCTCGAAGCTGTCTGACAGTTTCAGCTCGTACTGCTCCCTTTTGTCTGTAAGCCCATTGTAGAATACAATCGCCTGTGGCGCTGGAAGCATTATCTTTCTGGTGCCATACAATTCATTCTGTATCGCATGCTCCTCTATGTATCTCTTATATACATCCGCTATGTATATAAGCATTCTGACCGGCATGTTTGGGTTGTACGTGCTCTGGTGCTCGTACATCGCAAGCACACTGTCTATTATGAAGGAGTTATCTTCATTATAGCCCATATACACTGAATTTTCCACTACCTGCACATCAAGTTCATCAGGATCTGTGTAACTTGTTCTATTCACTGCATTATATAATGACAATGCATTCTCCTTTTCCCGAAACAGACTGCAAAAGATTGAATCCTTCACCTTCCTGTTGGCTTCTATCTGCATTTTAATGCTTTCATCTTCGATATTTACATTCTCTTTATTTTCAGTATCACTCACTTGGTCATCCTCCGTTTTCTTCTTAATATTTCATCATCATTGTTATTTTTCACATTCATAACTTGTTCCTCTATACTTTCTGTCAGCTTAGTTCTGTACAATCGCTGTTCATCTGTCACAAGCTCTGCATATGCATCTATCACCTTTTGTATCATCAGCATCTTACCTTTCCTTTGATTACAGACTCTCTTTTTTGAATCAGATAATCATTCACATCCTTGCAACCTTTTTTTGCAAGCTCACACATCAGATAGTTTGTACATTTGTAGCCTTTATCTGAATACTTGAGCATCATATTCTGTGAGAAAGCCGTACCTGGAGCATCGTTATCTAGGAAGAAATGAATAATCTTGATGCCCGGATGAAGATCCAGATACTTATCTATCGGGCTGTCATCAAGCATACCAAGTGCAAGCAGATCTTCGTTCCTGTCATCTTTTCTAAGACATAAATAACTCATAAGATCTATCGGTGCTTCAAATACAACAAGCTCATCGCTGCCACTGCCATACGAAAACCCATACTCCTTATCACTGCCTGCCGTATCTCCTCGCCACACCTTATCAGTAACAGTTCCCCGCTGAAATATATGCACTGGATCTCCATGTTCGTCATTAGCCACAAATGCTATATTGTGACGGTCTGTTTCATATATCAGGTGCTCGTGCAGCAACTGCTGTATAACTGGCGCATCTATGTGTCTTGTCTTATTCAGATATGCAAACAGTCTGCGATTGTTAAGCGCATGGTCTGGTATATCAAGTGCTGCACGCTCCGTGCCGTTTACCGCACTCACACCACTTCTCTCTGATTTCTTGCTATTGCTATGGTCTACTGCACGCTCATGCAGACTGTTATCGTATTCTCTGTCACAGCCTATCTCTGATAATATATACTGAACTGCCTCACCTATTCCACAATCTCTATATTTACAAACAAGATCTATGGGGCTGCCCCCGGCAGCATTGTAAAAGTCATAGAATGAATTGGTGTTCGGATATATCCTTACACCGTGTTCTGCCTTGTCTTCGTATACACTGCCTCTGCGTCTAACCTCTATTCCAAGCGACCTTGCTATCTGCATTATGTCTGCATTTCTGCATATTGTTGTCTCCTCGGCCATCTGCTCTTTTGTTCGATACATAACAATCTCCTTTCGTAACACGCAAGATAAAAAGAAAACAGCAGCTATACAAGTTCTGCATAACTGCTGTTTTTAGTAATCTTTATAATTTAGTTTAAAACTTCACTGCACTCTTTAACATATCCCAGGATCTTGATTCGATTCTACCTTTTGATATATTTACGCTATCCTGGGCTCTTGCATAGAATGTATCAATCAAATCACTTGCAAGCAGATATTCCCTCATATCTGTGCTGGATAACTTACCATCACTTATATCTGCTATAAGCTGATCATAAATGAGATTCTTATAGTATATTTCCTTTGCTCTCGTAGCAACATCCAGATTGCTACACAGCTTCAAATACATAAAATACTTTCTCCACTCAAATTCAATTTTTTTCACAAGATTCTGTGCAAGAGAACCATCACTCACATTACTCACGATTACGTCCTCCTCTATTTCTTTTCAAGGTATATATATCCCTGAAATATTCCATAGCCTGCTTTTAGTTCTTCTTCACTTGAATATACATTATTATAAAATAGCGTTCTAGTGCTATAACCACTATTTGATGTAATGATCGAACCATCAGTGTTAATCTCCTCTATTACTGCTACATGACCATCTCCTTCATATCCATACGACCAGCAGCATACAGCTCCAACTTCAGCTTTTTGCCCGCACTTGTAAATTCCAGCAGCTATCTCTCTTGCATACCAGATATAAGCATCTCCGGCAGCTCCAAGCTTCGTCCTCTCACCTTCCAGCTCGCAGCGTCTGCCCCAGGCGTATGCGGTGCAGTTGCCGCCCCAGTCACCTCTATACCTGTCAAGGCCAATATCGCCTGAAAACGGAGTGCCGCCCTCTGCAACGTGCGCAGAATACCACTTGTTATGAGTTACTTCCTTATATGTCAGCTCGGTATCCGTACCTGCCAGACGTGGAACTTTTACAGATCCCTCTACCATTCCTGTTGTATCTGAATCTTCAGAATAAGTATAAGCCGTTACATTATGCACATACTGTACTTCTCCCGCCATATACACGACAAATATAAGTGCGAGAGCCGCAATAACAATAAAAAAATATGATCCCAGACATGATGCAATAGCTTTAAGAACATTTACTATCACCTTAAAGATAAAATTAATAACAATACCAGACATTTTCACGGCTCCTGTGAGTCCCTTCTCACCAAGCATGACAAGCATGTCAGCCGGTTCTTTAGAGTTTGCCAGCTCCTGTACCTTATTCTGTACTGCTATATTTTTTATCTGCGCCTTTGCCTGTCTGGCTGTGTCAGCTACCAGTCCAGCCGCATTTTTTCCTACTGAGCCTGCATACTTTGCCAGGGACTTCTTCTTACTGTTTTTTCTGACTGCCGACTCCTTATTCTTTCCCAATATTTTTGATCTGGCTGTGGAAGAATTAGTTGCAGTCCTTGACTTTCCAATAAGAGAACGTCTTTTATCTATAATGCGAGAATTCTGTGATGCCTTCTGTGTCCCTTTCTGTGATACCTTCTGTGGTACTTTCTGTGGCACATTCTGTGGTACATTCTGTGGTGCTTTCTGTGGTACATTCTGTGGTGCTTTCTGTGGTACTTTCTGTGATGTCTTTCTTTCTCTTATGTATTTATTTCTCTGAGAGACAGCTTTTCTGTCTATATCATCACTCACTCAGTATTTCACCTCCCGGCATTTATAGTGTGGAAGTCATGCTTTATTACGCCGAGATTAAACAGCTCCGATTTATCCTCTACAGTAAGGTCAAATGGAACTGTTATACTTCCTGATCTTATAAGCCCCCGGCCAGACCGGCTCTCTCTGGTTACGTACTTTATCATCTCGTCCGACAAATCAAGCTGATCCCTTATTACATCTACAGCACCATTTTTCTGCTTCATTATAATAAGAAACTCTGAATTCTCTATCATTGCCTTAGTGATATCGTTGAGACACAGATCAGCCACATTCTGCGTAAGTCCTGTGCATATTCCTCCTAAGGAGCGCACAAGCATCCACAGCTTCTTCAGGAACATCTGCTGATATTCTGTATGCAGCAGCTCGTGAAATTCGTCAATATAAAGCCATGTGCATTTACCTTGTCGCGCATTGCTCATGATTCTCTCTTTTACACATTCAAGCATGATAAGCATAGTGAGATCTCTCAGCTTATCACCCATATCCTTCAATCCAAATAACAGCAGCCGCGTATCATTGATATTTACATTTGACTGCTTTGCGAATATATTAAACGAGCCATTAACAAACATCTCCAGATACTCCATTATGTCATGAGCCTCTACTGAATCTATCTTTGCCAAAGCATTGTATATATCCGTCAGACACGCATGCCGACCCTGAAGCTCCGCCTCTGTAAACGCAAACTTCAATGCTCTGTCAAGGGTGTTAGTCTCCTTCGGTGTAAGCGGATCACGCTTACATGTCTCAGCTATTGCAAGAGTTATATCTGTTTTATCGGCAACTATGTTTCTATCCTGGATGTCTCCCTGAAATTCATAAGGATTATAGCGGTTGCCAAGCTGCGGTGATATATTGATATATGTACCATCGTAGCACTTCGCAAGCTGCTCATAATCATTCTTAGGATCAATAACTATGATGTCATCATTTGTATTAAGGAATACCTGCGACATCTCTATCTGACATGTAGTTGTCTTTCCGGATCCGGTAACACCAAATACAAAGCCATGCGGGTTCACAAGCTTCTTTCTGTTCGCCATGACAAGATTCTTTGACACAACGTTGCTTCCATACCATATACCATGTGGGTTCTGCAACTCCTGAACGTTGAACGGAAACAGTGCCGCAAGTCCCTTCGTCTGCATATTTCTTCCATTTTCCACCTGTCGCACTCCAATAGGAAGTATGGTGTTAAGTGCTTCACGCTGCATAGTGTAAGATATGGCAAGTACAACAGAATTATCCTTTGCTGTTTCAATCAGTAGTGCTACATCTCTCTTAAGCTCCTCAAGTGTATCTGCTATAACAAAGATGTTGAGCATCGAATAAAGGAAATGCTGATCCTCGTCATTCTTTTCTTTTATCAGCTTTTTTACTTCGTCTCTTTCCATCTGTACCGGCAGACTGATATCTGAATTAAAGTCCATCTCTTTGACCCTGCTCTTGTTCTGCTTGCGGATCCTGTTCTCGATACCTATATACTTGGCTTTAAGCAGATCATTTACTGCTGAATCAGGAATAGGTACTCCATCCACGCTTCCCATCATCTTGATGTTAAGTCCCATCAGTCTTGTCAGGAATCGGTCTGACAGGCTGCTTGTCTGATAATCCTTGAGATACAGGCATGTAACATACTTGTCATCCGACATAAAATAGTCATCTGATCTCTTGAAATCCAGTCTTGTATTGACAATGGAATCGAGGAAATCCCAGCCTGAATTAACTGCAAGCCTGAAATTAAAATTAAATACCTCTTCATCTCCGAATCTGTAGAAATCATGCAATATCCTTAATCTCTCTGTCGCATTAAGTGGTCTGAGTTCAGAACCAATCTCGGCAAAATTTCTGACCATGTTATTCTCAATAGTATCAAAGTATACCCTGGCATCCTCATACTGAGCTGACTTATCGTAGCGGATAGTGAGATACATCTGTTGCTCAATACCTTTCCGGCCATTCATTATCCTGTCCTCAAGTTCAGTATTAAATGCGCCTCTATACTTATCATACCTGTCCTGCTGCAATGGAAAAAGCACCTCTTCACGCAATGTCTTTTCATTTTTATTCTTGTTATTCCAGGTTATCTTAAATGGGGCAGAATTACTGTTAAGCCATCTGCACCAGCTCTCAAGCATACTGATCTGTTCATCAACAGATGCCGTTGCGTAGTTGATATCCGTAAAAGTGTAGGTTTTTGTGAATATTCCACCTTTTCCAACCTCAAATATACCATTCTCCGCTATTGACTTTATTTCTACCAGGTCACTCACGCTCCTTGGTGCTGCAACACGGAAATCATCACATTTCTTATATATTTTCCAATTATTCATTCTAAGCCTCCAAAAGCAAGGGCATCATGCATTTTACGCGTGATGCCCAATCTAAGGTTACAAATTCTTACCACCTGTTATAAGATTTTTAATTATATATCCGATTGCATTTCTTTTATCAGCACTATTCTGACTGCCATTATCATCGGACATAACAGTTTCCGTAACAGGCGGGTTCTTATATACAAATATTTCCGTCTGATTTATTTTCTTCTTCTGACGGTATTCAAAAAAATTCAGCCCATTCTTCTTGTATGTTGCTACGAATCCGGGCGGCGCAACAATAGCTATACATATGATGCTGCAAAGTGTTATTCCAAGTCTGCCCTGAAAGAATACTACAAACGCAACAGCGGCTGCTATTGATATTCCCATGAGTGCATACTGCCACCATTTCCAGCCTGCATATACGCTCTTGTTAAGCTGCTCCGGATCCTGATTGATCGGTAATTCCATCTTATTCCTCCTCGTAAACTTTAGCCCTTGCCAACTGCCATACCAGAATACGTTCCAGCGGCCTTAACTGCACCTACACAAAGCATGCAAGGGAACAATACCTGAACCAACAGCATAAGCGCATCCTTAATCGATGCTCCAGGATACATATAGAAATAATATGTCCTGAAGGTTTCACCCGGCGTTCCGTTTTTTACCTGATTTGCAAACATGGTTGCCGCCTGTACAGTCTGCTGCACTGAATTTGTGTCAGTATTATATAATATGACTGCCGGCGCTACCTTTAGCTTATCAAGCGATGCCAACAGATCACCATTGACATTACTGATATTGAAGTCTGCTCCAAGAACTTTTCTCCACATACTACCAAACATAGTAGACGAACCGTTCTCTCTTAACCCCTCACTTAAACGCTGTGCATTGTTGTAATACTGAGTCATATAATCAATGAAACCATTTGAGCCTGTTGATTCATCATACTTGATGTCATAAGACATAAACTCATTCAGGACCACATAATCATCATAATTTGACGCTGACACAACAGCATAATCAGCGAACTTAGCCGGAAACAGCTTCTGCATAACCGCTGAATTATTACATAGCCTGTACGTGAAACTGATAGCAAGCATTATAACCATTGCCTCAAGTGCCACCTGAATAATACTCTTCAGGTACCCGGAAAACACCTCGCCTCCGCTTCTGTTACCCATAACAAATGTCGAATATGACAAAGTTGAAAACGGAATCAAAATATATATTTTAAAGATCCTCTGATATATCTCCATTGTAATCATGACTCCGCACATCACTATGACTATACTTCCAAGCACATAAACCACAAGCAGAAATACTCCTCTTATGCCGGATACTCCATATGTCAGGTACCTTGCTGCAACACTCGACAGTTTAACTGTATCTGAGCCATCTCCTCCTACGCCAAGAGCAGCAACCACAGATGCAAGGCCGGCTCCCGCATTAAATATCAGCCTGGTAAGGTATAATGCATTATTCACAACCACAACTGATATAATCAGCTTCGCTATGTCCTTAACAAGTCCCCACACATCCATATCATGCCTGCTGTCCCACGCATCTGAAGCAAGGCTTGTAAGAAAGAACAGAACAAGCAGCGACGATGCGATGATCGTGAGCACTCCGGATACATTATTGATCACTGTATTAAATGAACTGAAGGTTGAATCTGTCGTTTTAAATGTGAGCAGATCCTTTGCACTCCAAGTCAGCTTTCGAAAAACGCTAAGAGCTCCATCTACCCACTCAACACAGTATCTGCCAAGGTTGCTAAGCACATCTGATATTGTTGATGTTACAGTATCTACAGTATCCAGTACTGGTGTCTTACTTTCTGTTGTAGTCTCAGCAGCCTTTGCCAATATTTCTACCATAGACTCCCCCCCTAAGCAAACAGCTTGATAATCAGTGGAAGACCGCCAAGCAGAAGAGCACAGCCAATGCTCCTCGCCGCATGGAATATACCTGAGTTATCCTGCCCCTGAATAGCTGTTATCAGCTCAGGTACTGCCTTTGCAAGCCAAAGTGCACCGAAGGCTGCAAAGATCGTTACAATAATAGTTGTCAACGTATTGATCGGACCTGTAACCTGAGTTGCTATTGCTGTTGCATCTGCCCCGGCTTCTGTTGTTGCATACGCTGTGTATGCAGTATTAAATGCTATATATAAAAATGCTGCAACCACCACAAGCTTTCTATAAACCATTTCTGCTGTATGCTTAAAAGTACTGATATTATTGGTATTCTTCATAATTAATCCACCTTTCTACTTTTGCATAAAAAAGACCAGTGGCACAACGGCTATTTCCAAGCTGTCATGTCCCGGTCTTTTCTACATTATCTCTTCTGTTTATGTATTGCCTTATAATTCCTTGTAGTCTCTCTTGATATCTCTCTTTGACTTTCTATCTGTATCTCTTCGGCCGCCTTTAACCAGGTACAATGCAAGTGCGATCAGCACAAGCACTCCAAGTATTATCGAACCAGCAATCACGGCCTTTTTTGCCGGAGACATTTTGATGGTTGTCTTCTGTACCTGAGTCTCCATTGCCACTTCTGTGTTATCCTCAACCTTGTAATATGCTGTAGCAGTTACAAGTGTCTCTTTATTCTGTTTATCTATCTTTTCTTTATCAGCATCTGATAATACATATACATCTACCGCCTTGTAAGTCACATCAATCCCATCCACATCATCAGCATAATATACTCTGTATTTTACCGCCGACCTGCTTGCAGTAATCGTATAATTCCTGCACAGATTACCATTTGCGTCTGTATATGTCTCAGGAGATGCTGCGAATCTGAAATTTCCAAGACCTGACAGATCATATCCATTCTGACTTAATATAGTCTTCATTTCATCTTCATTCAAAATGAAATTCTCAGAAGGAACCAGCTGATCACCTGCCTGTATATACTGATAATTAAGACCACTTACTGCCCCACTGTATGTCACATCCGTATTTCCAGACTCCATAGTCTCTGTTCTCGAATATGGAAGAACCAACTCATGTTCTTTTCCGTTTTCATCGACATATGTGTACTGCATCGTCTTATCCGGTACCGGCTCACTGCTCACATATCCGGTATCCTTATAAGCCTCCACATATACCGGATTACTCTGCTCTGTGACATCGCTTTTTGAGAGTATATATGTATATCCATTCTGCTTAATATTTTCAGGAGCCTTGTAATCAGCTGATACATTATCCTCCGTTTTCGACACAGACTCGTCAACCTTTATCTCAGTGCTATGCGTCTTCTTTTTGTCATATTCAACTCTGTCGAGTGTATACGTATTCTTATCATCTGCCTTTTTTTCTTCAAACTTGAAATTATAATCAGTTTCATCGTCTGTGTAATAAACCTCTGTCGATGTCTCTGTCACATAATCTCCAAACGTATCTGTTGCGGCTGCATATGTATTCTTTGGAGTTATACATAACGCAGCTCCCATCACAATAAGAACCATCAAAGCCTTGCTGCGCTTTTTCTTTTTAACTGTTACCACTGTTATAATTCCTGCAAGAGATACTGCAAGTAATATAAGAATAATCACAATCGGCATCTTATCACCAGTATCCGGTGTATCCCCTGGCTTTCCTCTGCCTCCCTGTGAAGGTATGCTGTCAGGTCCTGTAATTGTGATATAGCCGACCTTTGCTTCATTCGTTACCGTAATCTCAACATCGTTAGTTCCGTCTATAACAAATTCCGGTCTATCTGTGCATAAAATATAAGTATCAAGTGTCTTTGTCTCAACTACATAATACTCACCAGGCGTAAGATCTGTGACAACTATGTCTCCATTCTCGTCCGTGACATATGTACCAATATACATATCTCCGCTCTTGTTCTTCCAGCCTTCTACTGCCTTTATCTGAGTCTTATCAAGTCCTGCATAATTCTCAGTATCAACATTTTTTATGATACTACCAGCCTTTTTAAACAGCATGAATGAAACACCTTCAACCGGCTTGTCATTATCCTGCAGTTCTCTCTTATGTATAGTAAGCTTACCACTTAGCTTATCAATACTTATGGTCTGATCTCGGTTTGTTAAGTCTTCCTCAGCATAGAGAAGATCTCCGTCGTAGTATACATATTCATAACATACCACATCTGATACCGTTCCATTCTTTTTCAGAAGTCCCGATTTCTGTATATCAAATGAATAACTCATCTCAACATTTCCATCATCAGATGCGGCAACAAAGCTTTTTTCTACAACAGCTTCTCTTCCATCCACGCTTATCACCTTTCTAGTATCAGCATTCACGAATTTTGCAATAAATGTAAAGTTATAACCTTCCTTTAGGTTTACATACTCAGCTGTATCTGTAAGGTTAATTATTCCGGATGTGCTTATCTTCTTAACTGCTGATCCGGTCTCATGAAGTGTCGTATGCACCTCTGGATGATAGATACTCTGGTCTTTATCTCTTATATCGGCATGACTTGCTACATTTTTTCCCAAAGTAGTAAGATACTCAAAAAATACACTCACCTTTCCAACCAGATCGCACTCTACCGGATTATAACTGATCGTTACCGGAACTACCATGTCCTTCTGATCGGCAATGAATGTCTTTGTGCCTGTCACATATTCACCTAATTTTGTTCTCACTTTCTTCCGTGAGTCCTGTTCATACAGATAAGTTGTAATAGTATACTCCTTACCTACGTTAAGATTTGTACATGTCACATAATCTGTACGCTCCCTTACCGCATTAACTGATGAGGTAAAGTTCGCTCCAATCTTCATATCCTGAGCTGTAGTATGTATACCGACAAACCTTATCTGCTGTCTCCCATTGTCAACATCAGTATGCTCTGCAACAAAAACATCTCCATCCTCAGTCACAAGATACAGCCACTGCTGTACCGTTATCGTTTCACCTTCATATGGTGTGGCATCAAATGTTGGCAGTGAAACTGTTTTAGTAATGTTCTTCTTCAATGCCAGGAACTCTGTGCTGGCCGTAAGCTCCTTGCCGTCCTTCTTTACAGACTCTCCTGAGCCAGTAAATACTGCTTTTGATACAAGCTTATACATAAACCCTGGAATCAGATTATAACATGCAACCTTATCCTTTATCTTCGTTTCTTTTGTCGCCTGTATCTCCTGAAGTCCATTCTCACTTGCAAATGCGTCAGTTTCCACTAATGGCACTGAGAATGTCTGTGAACCATCTTCATTAGTTATATCGGCATGAGCTATAGGGTTGCCCTGATCATCAGTCATTACACCTGTCAGATCTACCTGATCTCCAACCACCTGAAGTTCTGTATCGTCAGCACCTTCAAACAGATACTCAAATACAACATACTGATTCTCCATGCCTGTACTGTTAAATATAAACTGCACGGCATCCTTTTTAGGAAGCTCGTACTTTGAAAGATATCCATTCACCGCTCCTTCTGATGGTGTATGTATATTCTTAACCGCAAGTATATACTCTCCATCACCATCCACAGCAGGCTTTCCTGTTATCTTGTCCATAACAATGCCCTTGAGCGTATAATCCGAATCCGCCTTGATCCAGGCAAATGTCACCTGATCATTTATAATACTCTTTCCGTCAATTTCCTGTCCGGCAAAATGATCTGCCAGGGTTGTAAGTGATGTATACGGCACATTGACAAAATCTTCCTTAACCGATACAGTCTCACCATTCTTATCAACTGTCACTTTCTGAGGTTCTGAAAGCACATATCCCTTGTTAGCATCGCAACGCATCTCCTCTATGATATACGTGTCATAAGGCAGTGCACCTCGCTCATCTGATACAGTCGCCATGTCGATATCCTGACAGTCTATATCAGAATCACCTGTAAACCACAGACCATAGCTGCTGTCCATACCATGCTGCTCATAGCCATCCTCTGTAACGATATAGCCCTCGCAGTTTTTGTTTGTATTATAAGTATTCTTGTTTGCTTTGCTTGAGAAACGTCCATTCTCATCAGTCATCACATAATGGCACTCGCCTGTCGTCGCACTCGTTATCCTGAAGACTACATTCGCCATTGACGATAAGCTGCCATCAACTTCCACCTTTTTCTTGTCAAGCTCTATATCGCCTCTCTTAACAGGCTCATATATCTCTATAGTATTTTTATCAAGCACGTTATTGAAGTATGTTGTATTTCCTGAGCCGTCAAGATATACCGATGTACTTGGCGCATCATCAACATACTGTATCTTGCCACCAGCTGAAAGTCTTATATATCCCGCATTGTCTTCAGATATATTGAGATATCCCTCAGATGGACTTACCTCTGTTATCCTTACTGTGCCTGGATCAAGCATGAAATTACCATTAGGAAATGTTGTTGGCAGTGAATCACTTGGGTATTCTTTAGTATTTACTATATACTTAGAACCAAAAGCTGCTTTGTATGCTCCATTTTCATATATAGTATTAATATACCAGGTATTGTCCGGCATGCCTATTGCCTGATCTTGTGTCTTTCCTTTGTAGTACTCAAGCTTAAATACTGCACCCTCAAGACTTGCAGCACCTGCTGTATTCTTCTTTCCGGTCTCTGCATCCACCTTCTGGATCACAAGGTTGAGAGGGTCGCCCGACATGACATCTGTAGCCTCATAACAGAACATATCTATATCACTTCCATAGACACCATTCTTTCCGACCTTATCTGCAATCTCACGCTTTACCCAGCTCACTGTGCCATTATCTTTCTTATCTGCCATGTAGTATGTAAGCACCTCACCAGATGCTGATATTTTAAGCACTGCAGCATATTTCTTCGGCTGGATATCACACCCTTCCGGCGCTGTTGTCTCCACAATGGAATATGTGCCTTCCGGTATCCCAGTCAGCTGCACACCGTTTTTCGTCACAGTTTTTCCACTGGCACTCATCATCTTCAGCGTCTTATACTTGCTGCTTAATGCTGACACCTTTGCATATCCGCTCTTCTGTGATGTGAATTTCGCTACAACAGCCTTTTTACTGTCACACATCGTATAGACAGCCTTCTCTACCGGCTGTCTCTGTCCATCTGCTGATATCTCGAGCTTTTTCATCGAAAGACATCCGCTCACCGTCAGCTTAAAATCAGTTGCAGTATAGCAGAATTCCGATTTGCTGCTTCCATACTCATTGTTTTTAAGCCTCTCTGTCTTCAACGTTTTCTTCATCCAGCTCTGTGATCCATCAGGCTTTCTTACAGCATTGTAGTATATAAGCACCTCACCATCTTCCGATACCTTAAGTACTGCCGCATACTTTTCAAGCTGTCTGTCACAACCTGCCGGTGGTACCGTCTCTATGATCCTGTACGTGCCATACGGTATTCCGGCAAGCTGTACTCCATCCTTTGATACTGTCTTGCCGCCTGCATCACGCATCTTAAGCGAACTGTACTTGCTGCTTAACGATGATACTTTGGCATATCCGCTCTTCTGTGATGTGAACTTTGCAACCACAGCATTGCTGCTGTCGTACATTGTATAAACAGCCTTTGCTGCAGCATTTGCTTTTCCAGCAGCATCGATCACATTTTTCTTTATCGACAGACATCCTGTATATGCATTGTCCGTAGACTTATAGACAAAACCAGTATCTACACAATTGAAATATCCACCAACATGTATATGTCCCTTCTCCGTAGTTACTCCAAACCGTGCTTCATAGCTGTACTCTTTCCCATCTGCTGCTACATGTGCTATCCCTTTATTTAATGCATATCCGGCAGGTGCCACTGTCTCTGTTATATAGTATCTGATGCCTGCTTTAACGCTTACGACCTTGTCGCCCCTTGCACCATCTGCCTCACTCTTCACGATAGATTTTACTACGCCGTCACCGTTCTTGTCTGTCTTAAACCTTACTACGTTGATCTTTTTCCCATTTTCTACTCTGTATACCAGATATTCCGCATCTTTAAGTACCTTCCCCTCTGTGTTCACCTTTTTTAACCTGAGTCTTGGCTTTGACCATTTAACTTTAAGTGTTCTGTTCTTTGTCGAACCTTTGCCAAGGAATCCAACCTTCTGATATGAGCTACCACAGTCAAGCATCATTGCATTATATCCTGTCTCACCCTTAAAGGTGATATCTGACACATCACTCATTCCAAGTTTTGCTGTAAAATATACATATACCGTACCTTTTATAACGGCCTTCGTTCCATTATTCGTATACTTTTTTCCATCCTTACTTACCATAATGCTTACACCTTTTGGGGCACTTATGGTAATTTCGTTGTCCTTTGTCTGCGGTCTAACGCTTACAACAGGGGACTTCTGCTGCTTTGCTGTGATATTGTATGATGCATCAAGTGTACTGTCATCGGAAAGAGTCTTTCCGTTCCTTTTAAGCCTGAAATCTGCCTCTCCCGGTGTCTTTGGATATGGCTGAGTCTCCACCCACGATATGTACTGTTGGGCAAATCCAGCATATTTGCTGATATATGACACCTTCCTGTTATGATAATAATAATAATCAAGTGTTGCAGATATTCCTGCTATGTTGTAATCATTGTAAGCACTTCCGCCATCCTTCCAGCCACTCCATGGTTCAGGTCCGACAAATGAATAATATAGTGCTCTTCTGATATTCGCACTCTCTTTGTCAACGACAACCGGCGAGCCCTTCTGTATTCCGTAATTCGATGGTGCAGCCTTGCCTTCCTCCATACAGAAGCCATAACCTGTATTGTTATATGTCAGAGAGCCGTCAAACTTAAAAAGTGTACATATGATCTGTGTTGCTCCGCGCACATCTTTCTCATGTCTGATATCATAACTTTCTGCATCTGCCAGAATTGCAGTACCGGTATATCCGGCAAACACGCTGCTGTCTGAGGTCTTATTCCCTGCAGCGTCACTTGCCGTCGCCTTACCTGGGATGTCCTTTTCCTCAAGTGTAACCTTCAGTTTCGTCTGCTTTCCTGATACGATATCAATATACTGTACCCTGTCATCTCTTACTATCTGGGAATCTGTCGCTACTGTCTTTTCGGACTTATACAGCTTTTCACTCTGCTTAACTGAGTATGTACCGGTATGAAGTTTTACTGTTTTTTCCTTACTGCCACTCTTTTTCACAGCTTCCTTTGTACTGTAAACTACTTCGTTACCATCTGAATCTGCATAGGCTTTGCCATCATATGACAGCACAAACTCTGCAGACTTCTTTCCCTGGCTGTCATATATATCATATACGACACCTGCTGCACCCTCATAAGGGGTATAAGTACTTCCATCTGTTCCCTCTGGAACAAAAAATACTTCTCCGGCACTGTCCGTCGGAGTCGCTGTCTGTGCATTCACCGGAATGACGTTAAAAGTCATTATCATGGCAAGCATAAATGCACACAGCTGCTTGAATTTCTTAGTCAAGAACATTTCTATGCTCCCTCCTTCTCTTATTTTATTTATCCCTTTTGGATATGTTTATATATAATAAAAGGCCGTCCCCGGTACATTTAGGGATGGCCTGAATTTTCAGCATATAAAAAAGAAAGGTTGCTTTTTATGCATAAAAAAAGGAACATATCTCTATGTTCCCTTGGGTCTTTATATTTCATTGTCTTCTTTTTCTCTTTTCAATCTACTTCTTTGCACCACACTTGCTACACACATATCCTGTGGTGACTGTCTTGTCTTCATACACATCAGGGTGGTGGATAGTCTTCACATACTTTTGATATGATACCTCTGCCGCCCCCTCATGAAACCATTCATCAGCTCTGGGGTCATATACCAGTTCTCCACATAGCCCAGGGTCATGCGTTCCATCCGAGGTATCTTTGTCACAGTAAGCACATTTTGAACTTATTTTGTACACATCCTCGTCCCATCCTTCCTCAACAAGCACCTTCTCAGTCTTTGTCTGTGCTACCCAGTCGTGCTGACACTCTGTGGTTCTTTCTGTGGTGCTCTCGGTTCTCCGCTCTGTTGCAGCTTCCTGTGTTGCCCTCTCGGTTCTTCTCTCGGTCGTGGCTTCCTGTGTTGCCCTCTCAGTTCTTCTCTCGGTCGTGGCTTCCTGTGTTGCACTCTCAGTCACTCCACCAGCCGCATTCTGCGTTGTGCTCTCAGTTGTGGCATCCTGCACTGTCCTGTCAGAACTTGTCTTTACACTTTTTTCTGTGGTGTTCTGAGCTGATGACTTAGAACCTTTAGATGTCTTCGTGTCAACATCTGTCTTCGCACTGCTTTTTTTATTATTCTTATCAGCGGTTACATTCTTTTCATCTGATTTCTTAGTGGAACTCGTTGTATTTTCCGTTTTTTTTGCTTCCGCTTTGGCTGTCTGTTTCTCTGTAGTCACCTCTGCACTGCTCAGCTTGTCTATCCATATCTGTTTTGTATCTGCTCTTTCCTTTATATCTGTATCGTCCGTCTTCCTTAATATGACTATCAGACTTAATACCATAACGAGCAGTACTGCGATGAGCATTAACACGAGTGCAATTATCTTTTTCTTATCTGGCTTCTGTTCTGTGTTAGTCTTGTTTTCTGGTTCTCTCATAACGTCGTCCCCCTTCTCTATTCTTAATATTATAAAGTACCTCTGATTATAGTATACACGCATTGCGTGTATGTGTCAACTACTATTTTGCATTTTTATCAAGTTTCTGCTCAAAAAAAGAACATGACTTCTGCCATGTTCTTCTTTTCAAATGTTCTTTATCTCAAATCTAAGCAAAATCTATGATTACTGTTTGAAGGGAGCATCATATTTCGCTCTTACACTTTCGACAAGTATATCATAACATATCCTGAAATGAATTTTATAGAACTTTTGGAACTTTCGGAACTTTTTTCATCAATATTTCTCTATCCCATACTTTTTCTGTACATCTTCAAAGTTGCAGTGGTGCTCTTCCATGTAATCTTCCACCATTTTTTCATATTTTGGAAGCTCACACAGTCTTATCCGGATAAGATTATACATATAATCCGTCATTCTTCTTCTCTTCAGCTCCCAGTCCTGAAGAGTTCTGTAAGGAATCCCAAGCATGTATCCCACATCGGCTCTGGAAAGGCCAAGAGTCTTCCTGAGTTCTATAAATTTCTCATTTGTCTCATATATATCCATCATTATCCCTCACTCCTTTTATTTGCAGCTTCTCATCAAACTATAATATTTTGTGCTTTATTATATCATATCTTTTTATTCTTACTCAATATACGTTATATCATCATACATTACATCATCTTCACTTACCGAGCTTCCTTGATGTCCCCTGGCCAGTACTACCGCAAGAAGCTGCTTCATCTGCGCTGCCGGTAACTGCTGGTCTATCATTGACTTGATTATGCTGTCATCGACCTTCGACCTGACCGCCAGACTGATCACATCCATCTGTCCTGCTGAAAGACCCGCTGACATTATGTATGCAGTAAGATCAAAGCCAGGCGGGAGCTGCTCAACTGTTGATAATGGTCTTGGCTTTCTTGGTTTTTCCGGCTCTTTTTTCTTTCTTTTCCAGAAGCCATGCTGTCGGGTGCTGCTTTGAAGCTCATCTTCCATCTTTCTTCTTTCCTGCTCCATCCGCTCTCTCTTCACTGCTTCTTCAAGCTGAAGCTTAGCAAACATCTCCTGTGCAGCCTTTTCTACTCTGGCATCAAATTCTTTCTTTTCTTTTTCTCTCTGTTCCCTCTCTCTGATCAGCCGCAGCTGCTCCTGATTTTCTCTTCTTTCAGAGTCTAGCTGATCCTTTAAATTATCTCTTTCCTGTTCTACAGCTCGAAGCTTCTCTTCAATTCCTTTGATCCTGCTTTCTGACTGCTGCTTATATCTGTCTATATCTAATTTGTACGCCGATATACTATCAGACAATATTCTGAGTGGTGCACTAAGCTCTTCATTCATTTTTACATCTATCTTCTTATCATTTACCTTAACGCGTAGAACATCAGCAGTATACCTCTTCTCTGCCATATCTTTTAGATCTTTCGTGTCTATCTTTGACTCATACAAAGCATATTTTAGGATCTCTCTCTGCTCGTAGTCCAGGCTGCCCTGTGCAAATATCTCAATCTTAGCCAATGTTAGTCCAAGCATTACAGCAGAGTTGATCTGTGATCTAAGCTTATTCCAGCCATCCTCATCTTCACCAAAGTCATCTATGTATTGATCTTTCTTGTACTTCAGGTAGTCCTTAAGTGTCATGCTGTTTATCTCGTCTGATATTTCTCCTTTTTCCTGGCTTCCTACTAAAAACTCCGTATCTGTTCGAATCTCCTGGGAAGTGTCATCATCATAGGTTGTCATATCGTTAGATACATATTCTGTTTTTTCTTCCTTTTCCTTAATATATCCTGTGCTCATAACTTCTTCCATATCAGTCAGATAAGGTGCATCTGACTCCTCATCCAGATATACATCCGAGTCACCATCTTCCAGCATATCCTCATGAGCTTCATCATAGCCTAACATACTCTCATCAAAATTTTCTTTTATATCAGCTTTCATCCTACGTTTCCTTTCCGGCTTTGCACCATTCCCATATTTTGTCAGCATCTTTAATCACTGATTTTTCCCTGTTCTGAATATTCCTCATAGCTTACTTCCCGGGCATGCTTCAGATATCTGTTTGCACGGCGCACATAGAAATGTCCCGTCAGATCCATCAGTGCTAGGATGCTAAGTATGTATATCTCATCAACATATTTACCAACATACTCAGAAACAGCACTAGCAACTGCTGATATCGATACTGCTCCACTGGTAAGAACAGGATAAACGCTGTAGCATACTGAGCAGCATACAACAACTACCAGAAAACACCAATAGAAAGTCATTAACGCATCCAGGAGAGTCAGCACAAACCTGATCAGACGGATCATAATCCTGTAGAACACACCATGCTTTTTATATCTATGTATCCCCAGTGACCTATCATATTCATATCGTCTTTTTCCATCTGTCAAATGATAATATGCAGTGTCGTACCTCTGCTTCATCAGGTTGCTGTCACACTTCATTGTTTTTTCTCTGTGAGCTTCTTCTATTTGCTGCTCCGTTGCTTCAGCTCCAACATTCAGCAACTCATAATAGTTCAATATCATTCCATATCCACTCCTTGCTCTTATGCGCATAAAAAGAAAATCTCCATACAAAAAAAGAACCATCTCCACTTTGTTGCAAATGGTTATGGTTCTTGATGAGATTTTATAATGCGGTTATAAAACTATGTATGTAAAGTTCTTTATTTGAATCCCTATTATAGTATATCATAGCCAGAAATAAAATTTATGGAACTTTTAGAACTTTTGGAACTTTTTTCACCGCTTCCCCCTCAAAACTGCTTCACTCTCTTCCGTACGGATAGCTTTCTTTTTTATCAGCTTATTCATATACTATATGCTTCCAATGTGTGCAGTTTTTCGCCCCCTCCCTGAATATACACCCTAATAATGGTACACGGACATTCTAAATAAAGGCAGAATTATCCCTGTTTCTTGCGCACTGTCATCACGCAATATGTATATTCAAGGCCGTATAGTCTCCAGAAAAGCGTTAAATTCCCCTTTGGTCAATCTGTACGCTCTTCAACGCTTGAGGTCTGGCATAAGATAACGTAGCAGCAACTCTTTGACTATACGTCCCTTTGCTCCAGATCAGCTCCGGAACACATCCAGGACGGGCAGGCAAGCCTCCCCATAATCTCGACAGTTGACTCCTATCTGCTCTAACCAGGGATTCCTCCGTGGATCAGGAGATTGCAAATCTCCCGGGTGGCCACGAAAAGGTTATTTTGCGATGATAGCTCTATGCCTGGCCGGATATTATCCTGCTACTTGCCATTCCTCTCAACATCCTGTATCTTTCGTAGCAGCCCTTATTTTATTGTTTATTGCAGCCCTATACAGTGATTCACTGCATAAGTAAACGTGACAGGCTGGATTCGAACCAGCGACACCAGCACGCATTCATGCCTTTTCTCTGCCTCTGAGTTACTGTCACTTTACACTTTCTCAGTTGTTCTTTATATCAACTATATCGGACAATAATTCTACGAAACTCCCTCTTCTCACTATGTTCAGCATAAGCAGACACACCAGATCTTGAACCGTAAGTCCATAATCAGCTGAAACATTTTCTAAGCTTTTTTTTGCAACATTAGAATCAGAATAACCGCAATTTACAAAATGTCTCTTCCCTCCGCCTGTTTTTTTCTCATCCTGCTGTAATTTGAAAATTTTGAGTGGCAACCAATCCAACCCTTCAACTGTTGAAAAGAATACCGACACCGCCCTTGAAAAAGTCAGTCCTTCCCCATATATTATTTTTTCTGCCTGATTGTATAACTTATCACTAATAAAAACTGCATATCCTAATTTTTTATTCTGTTTCATTTCATACTCCTGAATGTTAAATCAACTAAATTGAAATCACCAAACATATCATGTGTACTCTTTCATCCACGCTACTTTATCTCCTTTTCTTCACATATTTTTATCCGCCCAGCCGACTTGTCGGCGGCTGGGCTTTGCTTGGCATATACAACAAAACTGATAGAGCCTGTGTGATGTATTTATCATATATGCTTGGTGCCTTTAATACCGGAACTGCACTGCTTTTCTAGCATACAGCTCTCTTTTCCCTGTATACTTCCTCATGCCATTTAGTTTCCAGATTTGGAACTGCCTTTATCTTCGGCATATACATGAAGCTTCTTGACTGTCTTACCATTTTTCCCTCCTTGCTGCTGGTTTCCTTTGAAAATGTTATTGTCTGTCTTATCTGCATAGTGTTTTCTCCTTTTAGTCTATTGATTTTTTTCTTTTTTTCTGCTACACTATGCTCAATTCGGGGGCATAATGTAACATATTAAGCCGAGTGAAATTAAACTTTGAGCATATCACAACGTGTAGCTAGCGATTCTGATTGAGCATAGTGAGATTTAGACCAGCTTATATTGTAGATGTGTATGTAGTTATGTTTGTCCACCCTTTGGAGTCACCTGGTACGTGACTCCTTTTTTTATTGTGAATCCTGCAATGCCGTTATCATGGCCATCACTTCGTCCGGGATATCCTGATACTGTGGTGCTTGCGTCTCTCCTGTGTCATTCTCTGTCGTATCGGGCTTGCTGTCATGCAGAGCATTTCCATCTTCTCTTCTACTGCGTGGGCTCATCATAAACTCCTGCTGCATATATTCTTTTGGCTGGCGAATATCTTCCACTCTTTCTGTGCCTGTTATTTCCCGCTCTTCCTGCTTTACAGCCTGTGCCGTTTTCGGTTTCTGCTGTGACTGAACTCCTGTAGCATCTGCCGGATAATTGCCTGAGCTGTTAAAAAGGAAATGTTCAACCTTATCCACTCTGCTCTGCAGCTTCTGAAGCTCCGTTTCAAGCTCCACCACTTTGTCAGATCCTATATATGCACGTATTCCTGCCCCACCGCTTGCTATACCTCCATATACAAAATGTGAAATAAGCACATCTATTATCAGCTTGTTTCTTTCATGTGGGCGGTATTTCTCAAGGGCAGATACAAGCCTTCTGTTATCTTCACTTGTCGCATCGATGGCAAACCTTATTTCCTTCTTGTCGCCCATTTTAAGCACCTCTTTCTATTCTTGTTCTCTTATTTGGCTTGTCCTTCTTTTATATTATTTGCCCTGTTTATTCTGACTCTGCGCTGCAGCAAGAAGCTCATAGCCTTTTGCATTTGCTGTGACATCCGTGATGTATGTGATACAGCTTCTCTCAGGATCTATAGACTTTGCATACTTGGAAAGCAGAAGTGCACCGCCACCGGCAAAAAATGTCTGTGTAAGTCTGTAGTCTATCTTGTTCTGATTGAGCTGCTTCAGTAATATCTCACACCAGGATGATATGGTCTCCTCGATAAGGCTTATGATCACCGGCGGAAGCACAACATCCCTTCCAACCATCACGTCTATGATCACATTTGCCGGAAGCTCGGTCTGATATTCTCTTGATATAGCTTCGTTTATCATACTGATACAGTTGCTGACTCCCATCTGCAGAGTCCTTGCCTTTGCAAGGTCGATGGATTTGTCTGAAGATATAGGCGATATATCCGTTGTTCCTGTGCCTACATCTATGAGATAACAGGCGCCTTTGATCTGTGACAGCCTGTCCACTATGGCTGCATATCCCTGTGGATATGTATAGATATGAGAGATTCCATACACCTTGTATTCAGTTCCCTCATATTTGAATGTTATCTTTGTGTTCTTTGATAAGTATGCTTCAAGCTGACTCTTCTCTCTTCCATACCTGGTTAAGGGACAGCCAACCGCAAGTGTAACATAAGCACCTGTCGTGCCAGCAGCCTTCATCTCTTCTGCTATGGCAGCCAATGTCATTATGTAGTAGTCCTCTGTCGCTGTCTTGTCCGCAGCAAGTCCATCGGGCTGGCAGCCTACCTGATAGAATCTTCCATCAAGCTCCACCAGCCTCTTTGAAAATGCCGGTTCTGCATCAAATGCTGCCACCCCTGATGCAAATACGCTGTGACATGTCTTTATATATCCATATCCGTGATCTATTCCTATTATCATACCTCATTCTCCATTTCTATCTTTTTCATAGCTTCATAACATTCGGAATCCTTAATCAGCCCCTTGAGCTGCTCCGGATCCATTCCGTTGATTTCCTCTATAGATATCTCCATATTACATACGTTTGCAGTCACCGCTACGATATTCTGCTGCATACGCCGGATCTTCACTTTTGCATACTGGAATCTGCTTCTGACAAGATCCTGGGACTTATGCCGCATATATGTCTCATTTGCAACTATGTAATGTATTGGAAATATCAGAGACAGCTTAGTGAATACGTTGCTCACCCGCCTTATACGCTCTTCCATCACTTCGTAGTATGTGAGATTGTCCATCAATGCTTCTATCTTCTGCACATACTTCCTGTCCAGCTTCCATACCGTGTTAAATGTATGATCATTCACATTGTTGGTTGTGGATGGCGGCACAGGATCTAATGTAACTGCTGATACATTCATGTTCCCCAGCTCCGCTTCATAGCGCGCCTCCAGGTCTGTTATTTCATTGATGATAAATCTCCGGGACTCTTCGATGCTGGATAGCAGTAAGTCATAATTGCACAAGACATTTTTCACATACGTTTCATTAATGTTAAGATCACTATAGCTGTACACATAGTCTCTTTCCGCAGATCTGTTCTCTCTCATCTCATACACTCCCTCTGTACCCCAAACCTAATCCTCTGAAAAGTCCGGCGTGTTGGCCTGCCCCCTTTCAAATTCTTCTTTATCTACAAAGTCATCTACAAATGTCATGCTGCTGATCAGCAATATAGCAGCCTGGCTCTTAGCTGTAGCAAATCCAGTTTCGCCGGAAACAACCAGCCGTTTCCCAACATTCGCACCTATCATATACTTTTTTGTCATCTCCATAAGGTGCGTGTTGTATACCATGCAGCTCACATATCCATATATGTTGTCTGCCTTCTTCACTTTGATGGAAAACCACCATGCCTCCTGTCCATTCTTAGTTCTAAACACTGCAGCAGGCTTATCAAGATACCCTCCATACACTACCTGATTAACGTAAAAGTATCCCATTTCATCACCTCTTGATCAGCTTCGTGCCTGTATAATGGCTATCTCATCTGCAATGCGCTGCGAAAGCTGTTCTTTTATTCTATCCTGTTCCTCCTGTGGCAGATCCTCCAGATTGGTCACCTTGTCTTCTCCCGGCATTATAATTCGATACAGATAATTCATACGCTCACACCTCCTCTTTGCCAGCCATTATTCAATAAGTGATTCAGAAGTGTAGGCTCTGGAAACATTCCGAACCAACAACGCTCGAACCACTTGTCGGCATAATCTCTTTCATCACTTCCGTTAGAGTATGTACCATCAATCAGATCGCCGATAAAGCTCTGTATCAACTCACCAATAGTTATCCCACTCTTGCCACACTTCCTTGCCAGCCGGTCACAGTCTGAGTCTGACATCTTCACTGTGATCCTTCTCTCTTTGACTATCTTGATATCGTTCTGCTGTTCCGTCATATAAGCACCAACCTTTCCGCTTATTCAATCCTATGCGCCAACATAGGACTTATTGCCTGTCTGTTCTTTGTTATTCACTTTTGTTCGTTATTGCTTGACCGTCTGGTTTGTTGAAGAATCTTGAACTTTGTCTGCAAAAAAAATTCTATATGTTATATCTTCTGACAACCCAAGAGCTATTGCTATTCTATTTGCAAGTTCAATAGATACTGTTGCCTTCCCATTTTCTATAAGACAATAGCTACTTTTATTTTTAAATCCAAGAATATTAGCAAGCTGCTCCTGTGTATAACCTTTTCTTACTCTCTCAACTCTCAGTAATGTCAAATCCATCATCTCACCTCCTGTTGTTTATCCTTCTTCAACTTACAAGTTTATAATACTTCAACTTTCGTCGATAGTCAACACATTTGTTGAAGTATTTTAAACTTTGTTTATTATTTATTCAATTAACTTATCTTGTGATATATAATAAAGTTTATAAATATTAAACTTGGGGGATGTATATATGGCAAGTTTGGCAGACAGAATAAAACAACTAAGACTTTCCGCTAATATGACACAAGAAGAATTTGGTCAGAAATTTGGGATAGTTAAATCTACTGTTTCACTTTACGAAAATGGTAAAAGTACACCAAATGATCAGATAAAAAAAAATATATGTGAATACTTTAAAATTTCTATTGATTACTTGCTGGGTGCCGAACATATTGATCAGTCTTGCCATGAACCTAATAAATATATTTCTAAACAAGAGCAACAAATCCTCAATATTTATAATCAAGATCCGGAGCATATCAAAGAACTACTATGCTCTTTCAGTAAATTATCTGCACGTAACAAAACTATAGTTCTAGGCAAGTGCTATGAGTTAGAAAACGAAGATGAAAAGTCTAATACTGAAAAGCTAGATAAAGGAAAAGATTTCAGGAAAGCAACGTAATTGATTTTTCTTTGTTTACAAAACGGAACTTATGATTTTCTTGTTGAGATTTGCATATTGTAACACATACAGACATATGATATAATGGCATCAGCTAAGAAAAGAAATTAGTGCCACAAAGCACAAACCCCCATGAGGTCGCAACTCGTGGGGGTTCTTCTCTTTTTTGAACGGTAGAGCATCCGTAGGCTAATTGTCGCTACTTGTCACCATCTAGCCATTTGCATATGTAGTAGCTAACTACACCTGCCACAATGGAAACAAGAAAAGAAATTAGTAAATCCACCAAAGCACCCCCTTTCTGTTGCCAGATTGGGTGCGACAACGCTATAAATTATATCATAGGCATATTTCTGTCACAATACATACTCTGACAATATTCGATCCATAACATTGCCACATAACCTGATCAAGCGCTATGAACTGGGTAATGGGGACAAAAGTCAATGATGAAAATCCAGATAAAGAAAAAAGTTGAGAAATACTAGAATACTTTATTTTAGCCAGAACATATCCAATCACTTACAGATACAATATATAGCTATACTCTGTCCAAACTAAATATGTGTAAACTAAGATCCCATTTAATTTCCTGAATTGATTATGTGATAACTTCGTGTTATAATATGGTTGCTCCTAAGTGCAAAGGGAGGTTTTTAGATGACTGTGTATGAAGCAATAGATATAATGATCCAGTTTGCCATACTTATAGTCGCCTTGATTTGCATATGGCACAAGTAAGGCTGGAAATAAAAAACGTCAGGCGCAGGTATTTTTTATTTCATTAGGTGTGTAATGTTGAGACAGTGCCCTTACAACGCCACTCGTGACTATGCTACAAAGCAAGGAAAATTTCGCTTAGGAGCTCCAAAAGGCCCCCCATGTGCAAACATGGGGGGCCTTTTGACTCTCTAATATAATTTTCCATTTTCTCAATCCTATAAATGACACTCACCACTTATATCTGAAAATACAGACTGTGTTTAAGGCTTGATGCACCATATGAATCTTCCTTACAGACTTAATAAAAGGTATTACCATTTATTCGATTTATATCAACATATAGCCCCAACATTTTAGAACAAACGTTTGCTTTATCATGACTTATAGACTACAATAAAAAAAGGCCGTCATAGTTGGCGCTATGACGGTCAAGCAATAAACACTATATACACATGATTGCGAAACCATATATGAATATAGCATTCGAACACACATATTATATCATATATGGTCACTTTTGCAAAGAAAGGACTTTATATGGAACATTTAAAAAAAGAAGTCTGCGCCTATATCCGTGTATCCTCACATGGTCAAGAGGACTATTCTCCTGATGCACAGCTGCGCTTGATCAAAGAGTATGCAGAAGCACACGACATGATCATAACTGGTGTATATCAGGATCTCGGTATATCCGGTCGTACAGCAGACAAGCGAACCGACTTCATCAACATGATAGCTGACTGCAAGGATAAATCTCATCCCTATGATGCTATCTTAGTTTGGAAATTTTCACGTTTTGCCAGAAACCAAGACGAATCTATTGTCTACAAATCATTACTAAAAAAAGAAAAAGTTGATGTAATATCAATAAGCGAACCTATTCCTGAAGGCTTTGCCGGAGGACTGATAGAAAGAATACTTGAATGGATGGATGAATACTACTCTATCCGTCTGTCTGGAGAGGTTCGCCGTGGCATGACTCAGAAGGCTCTTAAAGGCGGTTATAACGCACAACCGCCCATTGGATATACAAAGGAACATGGGGCACATACAATCCCTCAAATCGATCCTAAATACGCTGAAATGATACGTATGGTATATCACATGATCGCCATCGAAAAGAAAAGCATACTTAGTGTCGCACGTACCGTTAATGATATGGGATACCGCACAAGACGAGGAAATCTATGGGAATCACGAGATATTCGCTATATTATTCAAAACCCATTCTATCTTGGTAAAATCAGATGGAATAATACAGATCGAAGATCTCACAGAGAAATAGTTGGTGAAACAATCATAACCCAGGGGCAGCATGAACCACTGGTATCTGAAGAACTATGGGACGAGGCTCAATTACAGCTTCAGAACAGGACCCGTAAATACAAAGTTTCTGGCAACCAAAGTGTACATAAGAATACAAGGCACTGGCTGGCCGGGATTCTCAAATGTCCATACTGCGGTGCAACTCTGGCGTATTCCAATGTCAGAGGCTATGAAAGCTTCAAATGCTACAAGCGAGTAAAAGGACAGTGCACAATAAATCCAATAGCATCAATAACTGTCTCAAATGCAGAAAAAAGCGTACTTGAGGGACTACAGAATATAATTGAAAACAAAAGACTTGAAAAGCTGGAGAAGCTTCCCGCTGCCGAGACTGATCCATCACGGAATATCCGGGACAGAATTGACTATCTTTCCAAATGTACTGATCGATTGCGTCAATCATATCTGGCAGGAATAGATACTATTGAAGAATACAAGGAAAATAGACTTCAGATAAAAAAAGAGATAGATGCTCTGGAGAAAAAACTGACAGATATAAAAGCAACCGCCGCAGCGCCTCAGCCTGTATCACTTGAACAATTTGAAAATGTGTACGAATACCTGTCCTCACAGGAATCTACACCTGACACAGTAGAAAAAAAAGCAGAAGCTATACGATCAATCATCGATCATATTGTATATCACAAGGACACCGACTCCATGGAATTTTTCCTGTTTGGAGAATAACCAATACTTTCAGGCTACGGCGGTCCCGACGGCGAAATGGGGGCTTCAATGAGGTATCTGTCTCAGAGATATTCCATGCCGGGCAAGAAAGTTAAAGCAGCACTAACAGACATCGGCACCGAGGAACTCGCCCACCTGGAGATTGTTGCAGCCATCATATATCAGCTCACCAGGGATCTCAGCATTGAAGAGATAAAGGCATCCGGTTTTGACAAATACTATATTGACCACACTATAGGCATATGGCCCCAGGCTGCAGGAGGAATTCCATTCAATGCATGCGAATTTCAGTGCAAAGGAGATGCCATCACTGATCTTTTTGAAGATATGGCAGCGGAGCAGAAAGCCCGTTCAACCTATGACAATATCCTCCGTCTGTGCAAGGATCATCCAGATGTGTATGAACCTATCAAATTCCTGCGCGCAAGGGAAGTTGTACACTTCCAGAGATTCGGAGAATGCCTGGAGGCAGTAAAAGAAGATCTTGATTCAAAGAACTATTATGCTTTCAACCCGTCATTTGACACAAAAGCTCCATGCGTAAAGAAATCTTGAAATATGAGAGTTCAAATGATAAAATAATGGCACTTTACAAAAGACGAGGTATAACATACTATGGCTTACACCTGTTCACAGAAAATCGGTATTATTCTTGTACTATCCTGCGGAATTATGTGGGGAATCAGCGGTGTACTTGGACAATATATATTTCAGTCATCCAATATGAACGCCGTTCAATTATCTATAATAAGGCAGTTCGTATCGGGGATTGTTTTACTGCTTATCAGTGCAGTTAAGCGTGACAAAAAGGCCTTGACCATATGGGCAAGGCCTAAATCTATATGCTCTCTTATATTCTTTTCAATAGCAGGAATAATGGGTGTACAATTCACTTATTTCGCTTCTATCGAGCATTCCAATGCGGCAACAGGAACTGTAATACAATTTACATACATTATAATGATTCTTATATTCACAACATTTTTCATGCACAAAAAACCGCACCTATATGAGACCATATCTGTAGTCTGCGCATTTATTGGAATATTTCTCATAGCAACACACGGTAGCTTCAACTCCCTTGCAATTTCCAGACCGGCACTTATATGGGGACTCAGTTCCGCAGTATGTTTCACTATATACTGCCTGTATCCGCAAAAGCTTTATAACAATTATGGCATCATAAATGTAGTTGGATGGGGGTCTCTGGCAGCTTCAATTTTTCTTGCTGTCATCACTCAAACTTTCACCTTTCCACATATGCAGCCACGATTGTGGGTTGCCGCCATGGCAGTTGCAACATTTGGATCGCTTATTCCTTTCACAATATACGGAATTGGAATCGGTATTCTTGGAAGCGTAAAGGCAAGCCTGTTCGTAACCGTAGAACCCATCTCAAGTGCACTGCTCACATGGCTTTTTCTTGGAACCACCTTCACATTTATGGATATTTGCGGTTTTCTATTGATTCTCGGATCTATAGAAACCGTTGCAATTCTCACATTTAAAACCGAAAAGCATCTTGTTAAAGCAGAACAGACAATACCCAATTCTGCCCCTCCAGAAAAACATTGACACAGTCAATATTTTTCAAGTGTCTCCACCGCAACACTCAATAGATTGCGGTAATACATTTTTTCTTTTATACTTGCACTTTGCCTGCTGAGACTATCATGCAGGCTTTCTTTATATCCATTTTTAGTCTGAAGGTCCACTCTCTTTTTATGCAGTTCATCCCTTTCATTCTCAAGAACCTGCAAATCGTTTATAAGAATGTCTGAGTCTGTTTCGTATTCATCCTCATATAATCGATGCCTGATATGAGCCATATGCCTGTAGATACCATACCCGGCATAATACAGCAGTGCTGTAATAAGAATCAGCCCCAAAATGGTTCTTCCAAGCGCACCGCTGACCGCATACCCAGCTTTTCCCCCAGTCACAGCCGCCAGTACCAAAACCGCCGCAATACATGCCAACATCGCAGGCACAAACACGGTCCTGAATACTATACGCATCTTTTTTCTTCTCTTCTGTCTGGGAAGTTCAGCCAATCTGTTTCGCAGTGTCTTGATCTTTAGCTCTACACCGCGCTCACCAGCCCAGGTTCTGTTAAGTTCGTCAAGGACATCTGGACTGACTTCATACTTTCTTTTAGTATCTTCATAGAATACCATATCCGGATCCTTATCATACACATCTTTTTGCGCAGACAATATCGTAAGCACCTGGCATCTGGTCCTCTCAAACATATCCGCTCCCATCTTATAACTGCTATGCATATATATACCTGACGTATCTATCATAGTGTCGACAGCCAGCTTTATACCCTCCCTGTGCTCAAGATCTGCTGAATACATACTATCCAGAAGACTTCCAAACTGATTATTTTTATTTGCACGCTGGTACTTTTCATAATCATTTCTATCATAATTTTCACCATTTACATTCAGAATACGGAATTCTGAAAGGCACTCGGATATATCAAAATTCTTTTCGCAGTTATCCTTTCTGACTATATTTACAGTATAGATATTCTGTCTGCCTTCCGTTGCTATAATTCGCAGGATATCATTCCTTAGATCAAGCTCTTTTGTATAATTTGTAACCGGGTAGTCTATTGTTTTATACGTTCGCCTGGCAGCCGGAACAAATTCTATAGAAGTTTTCGGATTCCCCAATATACCATATATATATCCATGCGCCCCCGCAGACGCAGCCGACACAGATTCAGGGCTTCCCGGATATGCCGCTTTCCCGGAAATCTGTACAGAATACTTCTGTCTGCCTCCAAGGGCTATATAATCAAATCCCGTTTTCCTGAGCCTGCCAAAATCAACAGACATACATCCGGCTGTGCCCCCGCTAAACAGCAGCACCTTTTTCCCCTTATCGGCATCTAAATCAATATCATCTACACATACAGAATTCATCCTCCTGGCAAAATAGCTGATTCCATAAAAATGAATATCCTTATTAGGAAAATAGAGATGATCGACCGCCATAGTAGCGCCGGCATCCCGCACCGCATACCTGACATCATCTTTCAACAGCTCCTCATTATACGTTCTTCCCATAACATACACGCCCGGGCAAAATCTATATTCAGACAGCATTGAACCCTCACCCATGCAGTCATACCTGCCCGTCACATATATGACACTCGTCTCCTCAAGTCTGGAAAATGCTCTGTTTACTCTGTCCAGCTCACATTTTCCAGGCTGATGTCCAAACAGATTACCAGATATGAATATGAAATCCACTCTCCTGTCATTTGCATAATCTATTATATTTTCAAATGTATCATATATCTCTTCCGCTCTTTCCTGCGACCAGGAGTATTCTGGATCAGGGGTGCTTCCAAGCATTACATCAGATATATGTATAAAACTCATAAAACTCATAAAAACTCCAAACAAGAACTAAAATATATATTTATATCATAATACCATAGTTGGTCATCTCAAGCACAGGCAATATAAAAAAAAGATGTTTAATCTTCCGGCGTTTTTTTGTCAAGTTTTTTGTATGTTTAACTTGCCTTTCTCAATTGACTTTTAAATATAGCTTGCTTATAATATGTAAATGTAGTTTTTTGAAGTTTTATGGAGGATATAATTATGGCAGTCAAGTATGTGTTTGTCACTGGAGGCGTTGTATCCGGTCTCGGCAAAGGTATAACCGCAGCTTCGCTTGGACGTCTTCTCAAGATGAGAGGCTATAAAGTCACAAGCCAGAAGTTCGATCCATATATCAACATTGATCCCGGAACCATGAACCCTATCCAGCACGGTGAAGTATTCGTAACAGATGATGGCGCAGAGACCGATCTTGATCTTGGTCACTATGAACGTTTTATTGATGAAAGTCTCAACAAGAATTCAAATGTAACAACCGGTAAAGTCTATTGGAGTATATTACAAAAGGAACGGCACGGAGACTTTGGTGGTCACACAGTCCAGGTAGTTCCACATATAACCAATGAGATCAAAGACAGATTCTACAGGAATCCCGATGCAAATGACACAGAGGTTGCCATCATAGAGATAGGCGGAACCGTCGGCGATATAGAAAGCCAGCCTTTCCTCGAGGCTATCAGACAGTTCCAGCACGAAGTCGGTCCAAACAACAGCATTATGATACACGTAACTCTCATCCCATACCTCAAAGCATCCGGCGAGATCAAGACAAAACCAACTCAGGCGAGTGTCAAAAATCTCCAGGGAATGGGTATCCAGCCAGATATACTTGTATGCCGTTCGGATCTTCCTCTGGATCAGAGCATAAAGGATAAGATTGCACTATTCTGCAACGTACCAAGTAAGAACGTTATACAAAATCTGGATGTCGATGTGCTGTACGAAGTTCCACTTGCGATGGAAAAGGAGCATCTGGCAGATGTTGTTTGTGAATGTCTCAATATGGAATGTCCTCCGCCCGAAGAGCATGCATGGAATGAATGGACCAGCATGATAGACGCATGGAAGCATCCTACAAAGAAAGTTCAAGTGGCGCTTGTTGGCAAATATGTATCTCTCCACGACGCCTATATATCTGTGGTTGAGGCTCTCAAACATGCAGGCGTTGCCAACAAAGCTGAGGTTGAGATAAAGTGGGTTGACTCAGAGCTCGTCACAGAGGAAAATGTAGATGATATGCTTGGAGATGTAGATGGAATCCTCGTTCCCGGCGGATTCGGCGACAGAGGTATCGAGGGAATGATAACCTCAATTAAATATGCGCGTACACACAACATCCCTTATCTTGGTCTGTGCCTTGGAATGCAGCTCACTATAGTAGAATTTGCAAGAGATGTGCTTGGCTACACCGATGCCCACAGCTCCGAATTCAATCCAAACTCATTCCATCAGGTCATTCACATCATGCCAAATCAGCACGATGTCACTGATCTTGGAGGAACACTCAGGCTCGGTTCATATCCTTGTGTACTTGCAAAAGATTCCAAGTCATATAAACTCTATGGTACAGAATATATTCACGAGCGCCACAGACACAGATATGAGGTCAACAACGACTACCGCCAGGCTCTCACCAACGCAGGAATGCAGCTTGCGGGAATGTCTCCAGACGGCCATATCGTTGAGATGATCGAAATTCCTGATCACCCTTGGTTCATCGGAACTCAGGCACATCCTGAATTCAAATCAAGACCAAACAAGCCACATCCTCTTTTCAAGGGATTTGTAGCAGCATCACTTGAGCACCAGGGTAAATAAAAAAGACATACAACATAGCAGACGATCATATATAATAAAAATCGCTTAGATACTTATATGTATACGGATTTCGTACACATGTTACAAAATATCTAAGCGATTTTTTATTTTATAAAAAAACGTTGCTGCACCTTGTGAAAGCACTTCGCATCTACTCCACTACATCAAGCAGTTCACCAAACGACCTGATCTCAGCATCCTTATCATCCACATTGCCAAATCCATACGCGGCATGTATGAATTTGATTCCGGCATACCTGGCACTGTCACAATCTCCCTGTATATCTCCAACATAAGCCGCATCTTCTACATTGTTCTTCTCCATCAATATCCGTATGGACTCTCCTTTGCTCTTTCTGGTGTCTCCCCAGCACAATTTATCAACAAAATATTTCGCGAATCCATAGTGATCAAGAAACGCCTCTATATAGCCGCTCTGACAATTACTTACAATGAACAGCCTGTGTAATTTTGACAATGTCGCAAGAGTCTCCTCTACCCGAGGATACAGTTCACCGCCATACTTTCTGAGATAGTCATTCTCATAACTGCCACACGCATCCATCACCGCTTCCTGTCTATCCTTAGGGAGATGTCCAAATAACTTCTCAGCTATAGCATCCATCGGCATTCCCATCACGCCCTTTATATCATTTTCAGTAATCTTTCGGCCTATATCATCCCTGCCGTCAAGGACAGCAGACCAAGACCTGGCGACATTTGCCGCACTATCCCACAGTGTACCATCCATATCAAATATAAGTGATTCTACTTTCATAACTTACCTCGCGTCAAAAATTCCTGCTACTCAAGAATGTGATCCACACCCTGCTTTATAATTGTGACCACATGCTCATCAGCAAGAGAATATATTATATTCTTGCCAGATCTCCTGCTCTTTATGAGTTTTGCCTGTTTGAGAACCCTAAGCTGATGCGATATCGCTGATGCATTCATATCAAGCTCATCTGCAATCTCTCCTACACTGAGTTCATGCTTTAAAAGTGCAAACATGATAGCTATCCTGGTCGAATCACCAAACACCTTAAAAAGTTCAGCCAGATCCCCAAGATTTGTTTTGTCCAGATCACAACTCTCCAAATCTATCTGTGCATGTTCACACACATTTGTGCTCCCACTATTTATCTCTTTATCCATATATTCTATCCTTTCCACCATAAAAAAACAACTACACGCTATATCCCATGTGTCATTTGAGCAACTATTCAAATGTAAATGTACTACATCGCCTGTTTTATGTCAAGTTAAACGAATTTGGTGAATAAAAAAGTTTTTTCTGCAAACAACTACATTATACTAACGTGCACTTATATGCATGATTTTTGGAGGTCAAAATGAAAACACTCAATTGCATCTGTCTCACGCTAACCATAATTGGTGCAATAGTATGGGGCATCATAGGTTTATTCAGCTATAACATCGTAGATGGCATATTCGGAACCGGAACTGCATTCTCCAGAATTATCTATACTCTGGTCGGTGTGGCAGGTCTGTACACAATATCTTTCTATTGGCTCCTGGACAAGGACCATTAACCGGCATCCGCATAGACATACGGCACTGCCCATATGCACAGACAGCCCCCATGGAAAGCCGCCATCCGCAGCAATCTATGGGAGCTGTTTTATTGTTCTATCAATATATCAATATAAAATCTCAAAGAATACCATAAGCCCTATACATATAAATACAGTGACAACAAGAGGCGCCGAAATGATTCTGGTGGATCTTGGCTGTTTCCTGAACAGTCCCATAAACTTCTCTTTTCTGCCATTCAAAACAGCAAGACAGTATAATATGGCAACCGCTATCATAAGGCCGATCACAGCCGGTGAAACAAGCATGGATACCGTCTGTCTGAGATCAGCTGTGCTGCTTCCCTGTTCCATTGATTTTTCCATTGCATTGCGCAGAACTCCAACATGCCATGCCGCATAGCCAAGAAGTACTGATATTCCATTGAAGCAAAAATGTGCAAACATCGTTGAGAATATACTCCCCGTCGCTTCAGCAAGAAAGCCAAACATGATTCCAAGAACCATGGCATATGCCATCTGGTTGAAATTCATGTGCATGACACCGAATAAAAACCCAGATGTGATGATTGCCCATAATCTATGGGAATGGCGGAACACACCAAGTACAACTCCTCTGTATGCAAGTTCCTCTACCACTGCAGGCATGACAGCAGCGAGCAGCATCGACACCCAGAGCCTGTGGTTTGCCAGCAGATCTGTTGATATCTGTTCTGTGCCGCTTTCAACCCACATAAGACTCAGCGCATTTATTAGCGTCATGAGCGGCTCAAGTGCAATCACAAATATTGGCACAAGCAATATCATAGCCCAATGTGTACACCTTATCCGCAGTGTCTCCCTGATACTGCATTTAGTCAGTATAATATAAAAAATTGTTGGGACCAGAATCATACTCTGACTGAGTATTAAATTCTGGACCATAGATATGGATTCCCCAAATCCCGTGACCCTCAACAATATCACCACAAGGATGTACACCACCACAAGTGACATAAAGAACCATGATGCCCGGTTTATTTTTTTCTGTTCTTCAGATAACTTCATATGATTACTCTACTACAGCCACAGCCTCGATCTCTATGAGAACATCCTTAGGAAGTCTTGCGACCTCCACGCATGAACGTGCAGGGAAATCACCTGTGAAAAATTCTTTGTATACGTCATTTATCCTGCCAAAATCATCCATGTTCTTGATAAATACAGTTGTCTTTACAACCTTATCCATAGATGAACCTGAAGCTTCAACAAGATTCTTCAGATTGCCAATGGCCTGCCTTGCCTGAACTTCCACATCGCCCTGTACAAGAGTATTTGTCACAGGATCAATAGGTATCATGCCCGATGTGAACAACATTCCATTCACTGTTACAGCCTGTGAATATGGGCCTATAGCTGCAGGAGCCTTTGGTGTACTGATTATTGTCTTCATAAATATATTCCTCCTTGTTATGCTGTTTAAATCATTTAGCAGCTTTCGTGCATTTCTATATAACAGCATACTTAATTTTTTACTGTTCTAGTCTTCTACGTCAAAATCCCTGTTAAGTTCTTCTAACATTGCACGCCTGTTATTACGTCTTCCACCTGAACTTCTCGTGAATTTGACCTTACCTTTTCTGACATCTGGTGTATTTTGTAAACTCTTTGTCTTCTTAGGTTTTACACTTCTTCGCACTACATCTTCCTTTGTTGTGCCATTTTTCGCCCGTTCAGCTCTCTCCGCATCTGTGAGGACCTCTATTGTCTTCTCTGTTATCCTTATCTGCCCATCCTTAAGAAGCTTTCCGACAGCCGTCTTAAACGCCCTCTTGCTTATTCCAAATTCTTTCTCAATGACACCCGCATCCACCTTGTCATTATATGGAAGCACGCCATCATATGACTGTATGATATTGTATACCATATCTGCGTTCTCCCTGATCTGCATCTTTATAGGCTTTTGAAGCGTGAGATTGAGCTTACCATCATCCCTGACAGCGGCAACACGGCCATGTATCCTGTCGCCTGCATATATCGTACTGTGCAATTCTTTCTTTGGGATAAGTGCAGAATATTTGTCATCGACAGCAACAAATGCTCCATACTCCGGGCTGTATTCTATGACAATTCCGCTGATCTCATCGCCCTGTTTATAAGGACTATCACACCTGAGGTAGTCATACACCTTCATAGATACACACAATCTCTCCGACTTATCCGCGTACATCCTGACCAGATATTCCCTGCCCTCTCTGACAGGTCCGGTCTGCTCTTTAAACGGAAGCAGTATATCTTTCTCAAGCCCCCAGTCCATAAACGCACCAATCTTTGTAGTGCCGGCACATCTGAGAACTGCCATCTTGCCCATAGTTATATAAGGAACATTCACCGTTGCTATGAGCCTGTCATCCGAATCCCTGTATATAAATACAGAAATCTTGTCTCCTATTCTTGTCGACCTGTGAACTTGTTTTCTAGGAAGAAGCACCTCCCTGTCATCGCCATCACATCCAAGATATACTCCAAATTCTTTTTCCCTGCGCACTGTCAGGTCGTTCCATTCGCCAATCTTTATCATAGTCTTACCGTCCTCTTATTTTTTCCTGCACCATATGCTGCCTCAGTTACATTCCAATTCAAACTGAACTACGCATTTGATAACAGATTTCTCATCGCACAAAAGAATCTGAAGCAGATTTTCCTTCTGTGCTCTCTTTACTACTATAACATCATCTTTCACGTATTGCATCTTATATTCGGCTCTCACAGCCTTGATAGCTGATATATCTTCTACATATTCCTGTGCCAGAGCTATATAAGCTTCATTATTCATGTGATTGTTGGAATCTATCTGATACTGCATAACCTTCCTTGTGTCAACCACATTATGATCGTCAAACAGCTTTATCTTTCTAGGGGCATACTCCATATCTATCGCAGGTTCCATCGGATATGCCTCCGACACCTCATCCTCGATCCTTGCCGGTCTCAAGGTCTCAGTGTCCACATAACTCCATATAGATGCAGCCTTAACGATTCTGATACCGTTCTCATCCAGGATATCTATGTTTCGAAAGCCCAGCGATGCCTTAAAGTCATATGCCCAAGTACGCACTTTTATCTTCTCACCCATAGCCGGATATCGATCGACCTCTATCTGCCATGATATCAGAAACCACGCTCTGTGGTGATCAGCAAGGTAATCAAGACCTATCCCAACATTCTCCGACTGTAAAATCGCACAATCCTGGAAATAATTGGCCAGGGACGCCATGTTCGACATTTTTCTTCCTCCAGTTTCGCTATATCTAACTATTGCATCATATGAATACATTCACTCTCTCCTATCATATATTTTCCACAGCAATCAGACTCAACGTATGATGAATCACCAGCCTTCTATACATTTATACTCTATTTTCATGTCCGCCGCAATAGCCAGTTAATCCTGTCACACCGCATAAATACTAGTTTTTTCTATATTCAAATATGCAAATTAAATTTTTTTCAATTTTTTGAAAAAAAAGCTTGCATTATTAGACCAGTTTGTATATAATATCATTTGTTGAGGCAATGGGCTATCGCCAAATGGTAAGGCACTGGACTCTGACTCCAGCATTTTCAAGGTTCGAATCCTTGTAGCCCAGCTAACATAGAGACTTGAGATCGAGTGATTTCAAGTCTTTTTTTATGTCATCAAACTGCGTTTGTGACATGCTAAGATGTAGCACGCTGATGCGTGCGCAGGTCATCAAACTGCGTTTGTGACATATATAAGCGGTAGCACGCTGATGCGTGCACAGGTCATCAAACTGCGTTTGTGACATATAAAAGAGGATATGTCGGAAGGCAGTCGACATATCCTCTAAAATTGTATTACTATTGTGAAAAAAATCATATTGCTGTAACAAAAATGTAACACATTATTAAATATATTGCAATGCTTATTTTCAATTTTTATCAATTTCCAACAGTCTCTTTGCATTATCACCAAATATCTTTGACAATGCTTCACTAGAAAGTCCTGATTGCTCCAGCCTCACAACCTCAACAGCCTGATTCGTCCATGGACTGTCCGTTCCAAACAATATCCTATCCGCACCGTGTCTATTTACTATTTCTACGAATGATTCTCTATCCAGAAGCTTCCATCTGTGAGGAATGCCATCTTTCCAGTCGATATCGCCGCAGGAAAAGGCAGTATCTAGATACACATTTCTTCCGCATATCCTATCAAGAACTTCACTCCACATCTGCCAGCCTCCCATATGAGCTAGCACAAGCTTTTCAGGTCTGACGTCATCCAGGACATCCTCCACCATCTCAGGAGTACAATGAACAACATCCGGAAGTCCTATATCTCTTCCGGCATGAGTAACAACTATAAGTCCCAGCTCTGTGGCATAACCTATAATTCTCTTGTACCGTATATCATTAAAGAAAACTCCCTGGTAATCAGGATGCAGCTTTATTCCCTTCAACCCCTTATCCTTTATATCTCTTAGTATCTCCTTGTAATTATCATTTTCTGGATGAATTCCACCGAACGACCATATATGTGTACTGTCGAAATTCTCATTTTCCTCCACTGCAGTTTCATTTATCCTCATATACTGCTTAGGAGAAGTTGCTACCGGCAACACAATTGACATGTCCACATGTCTCATCTCCATATCATTTTCAAGTCCCTCAAATGTTCCATCAGACTGAGGCACTGTGCCTGATCTTCCAGAAAGCAGATCAACAGTTTTTGCCGCTATCTTATCCGGATATGTGTGTGTGTGAAAATCTATTATCATACTTCTATATCTCCTTTCTCCTGAAACCAACCACCCAAGTCCATATTTGACCAATGGCTGAGCCGCATATATTATACACTCATGCAAAAATAAATATCAAGAATATTGAAAATCATCGTATTTTGTTTTATCTTTATTGATGGAAATCCTGTGCAAAAGGAGGATATATGAGCAAAAGACGAAAAAAAATGACAATGAAACAATTAAGATCACTGGTCGCCTTTCTTGTAACTATAAATATATTGCTGGTTATATGTATTCTGGTTCTTGGTTTTTTCCTTGCTAAAGCACACATAAATCAGCGCAAGGAAAAGACAGTCATGTTAAAGCGTGCAAATGACACCTACACAGTCTGTGTCGATGCAGGTCACGGAGGCAGCGACGTCGGCGCCGTCGGATTAGATGGAAGTTATGAAAAGGACGACAATCTCCGCCTCGCCCTAAAAGTCGCCGATGCCCTTAAGGAAAGCGGGGTTACCGTCATACTTACAAGATCCGATGACAGTGATACACAGCTCAACTCAAGATCAAAGATTGCCAACAAGGCAAAAGCTGATATATTTGTATCACTGCACCGCAATTCTACTGCGAATCCAAACACCACAAAAGGAATAGAAATCTGGATTCACAGCTCAGGATCAGAGCGGAGCTATGCCGCTGCCGATGATATTCTTAACAATCTTGAACAGGTGGGGATCTCTGAAAATAGGGGTGTCAGAATTGGCACACAAGGAGACAGCGATGACGATTATGCCGTTATCCGTGACACAGACATGACAAGCATGATAATAGAAATGGGATTCATGACAAGCCAGGATGATCTGGACTATTTCAATGAGAACATTGACAACTATGCCAAAGCGATATCAAACGGCGTGGTTGAATGGTTGAACACATATGTACAGTAAATTATCCCCCAATACATATCTACATCCCAGGCACCAAAATAAATGCCCCGGTGGATTTGATACAAACCAATACCAAGTCCACCAGGGCATTTATTTATATTCTCTTAATATGCTACTCACTTATAACCGTTCTGTTACGTCCACCTTCCTTGGCTTTGTACAGTGCAGAATCAGCTCTGTTAAACCAGGCCTTTGAGCTTTCACCCTTTGCATATTCTGCAACACCGCAGCTGCATGTTATGCCATCCTTGTTCATAAAATGGAAATAGTAACATCTGAACTCCGTTCTGATATCCTCCACAACATTCATAACCTTGGATAACTCCACATCATGGAACAGAATAACAAATTCCTCTCCTCCATATCTGAATGCAAGTCCCATGTCCTTGGACTTTTCCTTCATCATCTTGCACAACGCCTTGATGACTATATCACCGTTGCTGTGACCATATGTGTCATTAACTTCTTTAAAATGATCTATATCAAATATTGTCACATACGACTTTGCGCCAGTCGCCTCAACATTCTCAATCTCTTTGTCAAGACTCTCCTCAAATGAACGTCTGTTATAAAGCCCTGTCATCGGATCGATCATCAGCTCACTCATTAGGGTTACCTGCCTGTTATAACTTCCGGCTATAGAATTCATAAGTGCCTTTGTATGTTTGTTGATAATAACAACCACAGCACACATAAGCACTACAAAAACCATACTTATGCCGAGAGCTCCAATCCAGCAAAGCTGTGGCAAGCTTCCATCCACACTCAACCTGTATCTCACAATATTAACAACCATGAGAATAAGAACACCTACACCTGTCCATATTGTAAGTCCCTGATCCGCAAACATAGCCGTTGCAACTATCGTAACGCACGGTAAAAGAATTATTGGCGATATAGAATAATATATAAAAGCAACGATACCAAATGATACAAACATCATCGCTGTGACTATATAATTCTGTTTCTTCTCATCTTTCGTACCCGCCTTTATATAATAATATCCAACTGCCAGAGCCAAAGCCTGCACAAGGGCAGGAACAAGTATGTACTTTAATATATATAATCCAGAGCTAAGTTTCTCAAGCCTATGGCTCCCAAATAATATCCACGATATAATGAATGTTATGCTGCATATAACTAACAACATACGCCATATGAGCATCTTCCACTTTATCTCTATTTCTTCTTTGTTCAAATCGTTCATAGCCGATCCCCCAACAACCCAAATATGCATTGATTTTACCATATTTAACAGATAATATCCACTATTAATACATAAAAGGCGAGAATATTTTATAATTCCCGCCTTATTATTTAGCTTCTTTTCATACAATATGATGTTGCATACCAGGAGTCACCATACAACATCGTCTACAGATTGTATCCAACTTCAAATGCTTCAAGATTCTTCTCCACTGTCTTAGGTGGAACTGTGTTCTTGATAACCTCCACCCATGCATCATGTGAGAAATCCATATGCTGTGCCGCAATACCAATAATCACTGTGTTGAACACCTTGTTGTTGCCAAGCTTCTTTGCCTCATCCATCGCATCCACTGATATTACCTTATACTCCTTGCTCAGTTTCTCAATGATTCCATCAGGATACTGTGCAACACCTGTAACTACAGTGATAGGATCTATTCTCTGGTCATTGACGATGATAACTCCATCCTTCTTCAGGAAGTGTGCATATCTGAGCGCCTCAAGTCTCTCAAATGCTATAAGCACATCTGCGCAGCCCTCTTCAACGATAGGCTCATTGACCTTCTCTCCATATCTTACGTATGTAACAACACTTCCACCTCTCTGGCTCATTCCGTGAACCTCTGAGAGCTTGACATCATATCCTGCTGCCGTGGTGATTCCACCGAGTATACGGCTTGTGAGAAGTGTTCCCTGTCCGCCTACGCCGACGATCATAATATTTTTTGTCTCCATGATTAGAACTCCTCCCTTTCTATAGCATCGAACTTGCATCGCTTCATGCACAGTCCGCAACCTGTACAGAGTGTGTCATCTATACGGATGGTTCCATCCTCCTGCCTGATAACTGCTGGGCATCCTGGCTTTAAGCACATACCGCACTTCTTACACTTCTCAGGTATTGCCTTGCATCTTCCTGTTATCTTAGTCGTCTTCAAGAGTACACAAGGTGACTTTGTGATGATGACTGATACCTCATCCTTTGCTGTCTCCTCCTTGATGAGCTTCTTAAGGCCTTCTATATCAAATGCATTTATCTCATGGACGTTCTGGACTCCCAGTGCCTTGCAGAGATTGTAAATATCAATGGCGTATGTAGGATCTCCCATCAGTGTCTTACCTGTTGCAGCGTGATCCTGGTGTCCTGTCATACCTGTTGTCGAGTTGTCAAGTATGATAACTGTTCCTGTGCTCTGGTTGTATACCATGTTCATGAGTGAGTTCACACCTGTGTGAAGGAATGTTGAATCACCTATGACCGCAACCCAGTTCTTGATGTAATCCTTGCCCTTTGCCTTCTCCATTCCATGAAGGGTAGAGATGGATGAACCCATGCAGACCGTTGTGTCAATAACACTGAGTGGCGCAACGGCTCCAAGTGTATAGCATCCGATATCTCCTGCTGCGTGAATCTTCAGCTCTGAGAGAACTGAGAATACGCTTCTGTGTGGGCAACCAGGACAGAGGATAGGTGGTCTTGCTGGAACCTGAGCAGCCTCAGCAGTCTCAACCTTCTCGCCAAGGAGCTTCTCTCTGAGCATGTTTGCACTGTACTCACCCTGAACTGTGAGCAGGTCTTTACCGACTGCATCTATACCCCATGCTCTCACCTGAGTCTCGATATGTGGCTCAAGCTCCTCGATGACATATACCTTGTCAACTTGTGCACAGAAGTCCTCGATCATCTTTCTTGGGAGAGGATTTACCATACCAAGCTTTAATACTGATGCGTTTGGCATAGCCTCCCTCACATACTGATAAGGGATACCACTAGTTATGACACCCACGCTCTTGTCCCTCATCTCAACTCTGTTGATCGGCATGTCAGCACCGTCTGCTGCCATATCCTTGAGTCTCTGTTCTACAAATACATGACGTGGTATAGCGTTACCAGGCATCATAACATATTTCTTTATATTTCTCTCATATGGCTTGTCTGGAATCTCCTGTCTGTCACAAAGCTCTACAACACCCTGTGAGTGTGAAAGTCTTGTGGTTGTACGGAGCATTACAGGAGTATCATACTTCTCGCTCAGCTCAAATGCGTACTTTGTGAAATCCTTTGCCTCCTGGCTGTCCGATGGCTCAACAACCGGGATCATTGCTGTTCTTGCAACAAGTCTTGAATCCTGCTCGTTCTGTGATGAGTACATTCCAGGATCGTCCGCTGCAACAAGTACCATACCTCCATTCACACCTGTGTATGCTGCGGTGAACAATGGATCAGATGCCACATTCACACCTACATGCTTCATTGACACTATGGATCTGACTCCCGCAAATGATGCTCCGATAGCTACCTCTGTGGCAACCTTCTCATTCGGTGACCACTCTGAATATATGTCCCCTTTGTACTGCACCATATTCTCACTGATCTCTGTACTTGGTGTTCCAGGATATGCCGCTGATACCTTGACACCTGCTTCATAACAGCCTCTGGCGATGGCTGCATTTCCAAGCATTATCTTTTTCTCGCCCATGAATCTTATCCTTCCTGTATATTTATTTATATTTTTAATTTATTTCGTCTAATAAGACACTCTAATTTGTTATTATACAAGAATTATCAATAAAATAAAAGAGGTAATTGTCTGTATGCCCCCTATTGCAGGCGTACAATGGCAATTACCTCTAATTGCGTCATTTAATTATAGTATTCATTATCGGTGTTTGGAGACAGCTCTATATAATTCTCACCATCTGTAATATAGACTATAACCTCATTTGCAGACAGATTGGTATAAAGTACAAATTGGTCATAATCCTCATATCCATTCTTTTTATATTTTACTGTGTAGGAAAAATCGTCTCCTAGTATACTGATAACCTCACTGCCAAAATAAGGTATACTCTCAAGTGAATCCTTTGTCACCAATATGTACTTCCCGTCCATTCCCGATTCTTCATATCCATCCCACGCATCAGGATCAGCGAATGCAGTCTGAACTGCTGTTCTGATTGTATCTGCTGTCTGAATATCACTCGACTTTCTAGATTGCTGTACATAATCAACCACAAAGTTTGCAAATATCTTATCAATACCTGGTATCAAATAATATTCCCCTTCATACTCGTAAGCATAGAAATAACTCACCAAATCTTCAAAACTTGAATTCACCATGTCGTGCATCTCGCCCTGTAAATCATTTATATCAAAATCTTCAGCATTTATCGCCAGAGTATATGACACATCGACTTTATATATTTTATCCGTATCTATACCATATTTTTGCATTTTATTCTTCATTTCTTCTGCGACTTCATCAGCAGAAACGCCTGTCATGCTTTTTAAATCGGTATATCCCTTACCCTTCAATTCAGTTTCAATATTATTTACGATATCTTGTACCTGTATTTTATCAATAGCTCCAATCTTAAATCCTTCTAATTTAATCTTTACATCACTATAATATATTTTATCCGCCAGCTCATCTACCATTTCCTCTATATCATCCATGTCGTAACCATCTTTGTCCTGAAGATTGTGCATAAGCTTCTTCGGCATAGTCTGTCGAAATGCAGAATCTATATCCGAAGCTTCTACATCCGCCACATATTGCTCCGTTGTTTTCTTGATCTTTCTTTTATCTCCGAACACACCAAGAACCAATACCAGCACAAGTACCGTAATAAGAGCCGCCGCAGCACTACACGATATGCCAAGTATGATCATCTTTTTCTTCTTGCTTTTACCACCTGAAGCCTTTCTTATATCATTCTGCTGATCAAATACCTGATTGTTATCCTGCATCTGATTCTGCTGGTCATACGTCTGCTGATTGTAGCCTTGCTGGTTATGTCCCTGCTGACCATATATCTGAGGATTGTAGCCCTGCTGGTCATACATCTGCTGGTTGTAACCTTGCTGGTTATAGCCCTGCTGACCGTACATTTGCTGGTTGCAGCCCTGCTGGTCATACATTTGCTGATTGTAACCTTGCTGGTTATAGCCCTGCTGTCCATACATCTGCTGATTGTAACCTTGCTGGTTATAGCCCTGCTGTCCATACATTTGCTGATTGTAACCTTGCTGGTTGTAGCCCTGCTGGCCGTACATCTGCTGATTATATCCTTGCTGATTGTAGCCCTGCTGTCCATACATCTGCTGATCATAGCTCTGCTGGCCATAATTCTGCTCACCTGCGCCGTAGCTTCTGTTATTCTGATCCTCCATTCTGGCTCCTCCTCTGATATGCAATTTTCTATGTTTTATTCTTCCTGTTAAGACACAAAATATTATACAGCATCTGGCAGATATTTAATAGGATAAATAACTTTATCACATCTGTCCCGGATCCTATCTCTCCAGCTTCACAGTCGCCTTCACCATGTCAACAAACTGCTTTCTCGTCTCCGCCTTCATTGAGTCACTGTCTGTACCATCCAAATTTTCCAGAGACTTTTCGGCAAGCCGGCTCACAAGATCAAGGTTTCCAGAGCCTGAATGATCACTGTTTTTAAGAAGCATTCCGTACAGTGCCACGGCCGATGCAAGGCTCATATCGGCTGACATATTTTTAGCATAATCCTCTTCATACACAACTTCCGATATCAGCTTGCTTGAGTTTTCAGAAGGTTCTTTGTACCTTATATTGACGGTTGCAAGTTCATCTGAGAACCCGGATGTATCTCCCGCATTTGCCGTATTTCCATATTTGTGCTTGGCAGATGGCACTTCAAATGCCGAGTCTATCGGAACCACCTCATAGAGCACTGTCACCATATGTCCTGCGCCAATCTCGCCGCCGTCCACTGAATCATTTGCAAAATCAGCATCGGCAAGCATCCTGTTCTCATAACCTATCTGTCTGTATCCTTTCACATATTCAGGATTGAATTCTATCTGGAATTTTACGTCCTTTGCAACAGTCTGGAGCGTGCCGCCCATCTCATCCACCAGAACCTTTTTTGCCTCATACGCAGAATCTATAAATGCATAGATACCATCTCCGTTGTCTGCCAGGGCTTCAAGCTTGTTGTCCTTCAGGTTGTCCGTTCCGAATCCAAGAACGCTTAAGAATATGCCACTCTCCTTCTCCTCCGTGATGAGATCCACAAGGTCGCTCTCACTCGTAAGTCCGACGTTCATATCCCCATCCGTCGCAAGTATCACACGGTTGTTGCCGCCATCTATATAATTCTTCTCGGCAAGCTCATACGCCGTGATGATTGCATCGCCGCCATTCGTGCATCCGTCAGCAGTAAGACCTGAGAGTGCCTCATTTATGGTGTACTGTTCGGAGCCCGGTGTTCCTGATAAAACCACAGTGTCGGAACCGGCATATGTGACTATGCTGACCCTGTCGTCCTCCCCCAGATTTTCCGCCAGCATGGCAAATGACTGCTGAACGAGAGGCAATTTGTTTTCATCATACATGGAACCTGATGTGTCTATAAGGAACACCAGATTTGATGGCTTTTTGGCATCAAAATCTATATCCTCAGTATTTATTCCCACCATCATAAGCTTTGTGTCATCGTTCCATGGGCAATCAGCATACTCAGTGTAAATCGAAAATTTATTTTCATCCGCAGGAGCCTTCTTGTAATCGTATATGAAATAGTTGATCATCTCCTCAAGTCTCACAGCACCATCAGGTGGCATAATACCAGATTCAATATATGCTCTCACATTGCTGTACGAAGCAGTATCACGGTCTGCGGCAAATGTGGACAGCGGTCTGTCCGCAACAGACACAAATCCATTTTCACTCATACTGTCATACTCCCTGGTATCATAGTAGGACCCTGGATCCTGATACAAGAAATCTGACGATGAATCTACGCTATTATTCATCTCACCTGTCGCCGATGAATTGTCCTGTGCAGTCTCTGCTGCTGAGTATACTCCATCTTCTGCGACACTGTCTGTCACTTCTGCCACCCAGTCAAACATATCATCTTCTGTTTTCCTCTGACTCTCTTTTTTCCTGTACTTTTCAGCTATACTTTCTGTGTCATCCGTTCTGTTGTCTTCTCCTTGTTGCTTAAATCCCTGCTCATTTGCACCTTGCTTACCGTCATCGTTTTCCTTATGTGTACAGCCGCAGGCACTGCCTGCCGCAAGTGCAAAAGCCATGCATAAACAGACTATCTTTTTCCCTTTAACCATAAAAAATGCCCTCCTTATTTGGATAAGTGGAGCAGACGCATTTAATGCGCTGCGCACAGCGTCTGCGTGCTTCACCTCTGATATCCAATGTACGGATGGGCATTTACATTTTATGGTATATTTTTAATTATTTTCAAAAATCCACATATCAGCGGATTCGTCATAGCCGATCAATCTTACGGTTATCGCATCTCCTATGTTTGCGCTCCAATCACCATCTTCCGGGCAGATCGATATCCTGCTGCCTATATACAGCGTGCCTGTGTCATATTCACCCGATATACTCTTTATTTCTACTGTGTAAAATGTAGCTGATACTCTACTGCTATACACAGTATCTACAATCTCAGCTTCAATCACTATATCGGTCTTTGCCGCAGAATCCACAGGACCGTTCACTGTATCCATCGGCACAGAATCAGACGATATATCATTTTCGGACTCAGCATCCACTGAAGCATCATTCTGTGGCGCTGCAGCATGGTCAGTCTGCTCCTCCTGATAACTTGAAGCTGTTTCATCAGCCATCTCCGCAGAATATGCCTCATTACCACTTTGCATACTTTGGGTGTCTTGTCTGTAAACAGACGAATCCGACGTTGCTCTCGAGTTCATGGATCTGTTCGCCGTGAGTCTGTTCATAATCGGCATTGCGATCAAAACCGCTGCTATGGATGCTGCAACAAGAGAGCCGGATATTATCCTGACCATCTTGACACGCTTGTTGTTCTTTTTTCTTCTTTTCGAATCCTCCATCATCATCATGAGGATCTCGGCATCCGCATTTCCCGCTCTGTGCTTATCCACCTTATCCGCACCAGCTTCTATTCGTGACCACAGATCTGGCACATTCGCATCCAGATTTTTAAGGTAGGCATCAACTATATCGTCATCGGCTCCATTTGCTGCCTCATCCGGTGTCTCTGATATGTTTCCATTTTCTCCGTCGTATAAATTGTCCTGCTTCATATCTTCCGCTCTCATAGCCTGCACCTCCTCAATTTTTTTATCGCCTCACCGTATAGCCACGTCACGGTTCCCATAGGTCGTCTGGTCATCTCTGAAATCTCCCTGAACGTGAACCCTCCAACCGTTTTCAGATCAAGTACCTCCCGTTCTTCGGGTTTCAATATTTTCAAAGCCTGCTGCACTGTCATTCTGTTCACAATCTCGTCTTCATGACTTTCCCTGCTGTTCGGAGACTCAGGGATTTCGTCCACCAGGGCCTCCCTGCCAAGCTTCCGTACTCTGTCCACAGCCATATTCTTTGCGATCGTAACCATCCATCTCTTATGTCCATTTCCCGGTCTGTAGCTGGCCGCGACACTGTACATCTTGATAAAAAATTCCGATGTAACATCCTCCGCTTCCTCTCGCTGCCCTATGGTGTCATACACGACCGCAAATATCAGTCTCAGATATTCGTCATATATAAAACGCAGACTTTCCCTGTCGCCTTTAGCCATTGCAGACATATATCTTGTAAAATCACTGTCTGTCATATGTTTCCCCCTTCTTCCTAATTATACGTATCAGATCAGCATATTTATGGTATAACTTAGCTGATCTTTTCCATAGTCACAAATCCCATAACATAATTCTTTTTCCCTGAAACCGTATCAAACGGCCATACCGTATACTTATTATCTACTATATCCACATCACAACCCCTGTGCAGCGAGATATCACTCATAAGCTGACTGACCCCTTCTATATGAGATACGGATTCTATGGTATCCCTGTCTCCTGCATTAAGCCTTTCGGCAATTCTGCCCGCCTCCATATAATCCGTGACAGCCGATACTTCATATCCATATATCAGCCTTTTTTCTGTTGTGTGGTACATATAATCATTAAGCCTCTCCACCGCAGACTCATTCAGCCCGGATATGGCGCTGCTTATAAGTCTAAGATCCTCATCATGATAATTTTCCTTATAATGATAAAGGAGCGCCGCAAATCTCGAATTGAGCTGGCTGTGAAGTCCAACAGCCACGCTATAATCAAATATATCAAGATACCTGTAAGCGTCAAAAGTCCCCGGTTCAGGCTGTGTCTTTCCTATATATTTTCCAGAATTCTGTCCGGCAATTCCTTCCAAAAATTCTAATATATGCTCCAGATCCGCCCCATCTTCCAGCAGGGCGTCAAACAACCTGTACTGATCATCATCCACTCTCCAGAACGGAATATCTGCGATCACATAATCAGACTCTGTGAGACCATACCTCTGTACCGCCTCCCGCACAGCCTGCTCATCCCTGTCTATAAGTACAAGTTTATAGTCTGCCGCAAGCCTGCCTATATCTATATCTCCCGCCTGTCCTATGCCCCATAGTGCAAGGACAGGTCTTCTTCCATACCCGTTTCTATTAACCGGACAGTTCTTCACTATATAACCCGTAACCATCTGCCTGTACCTTATCCATTGCTCATAGGAATTCGGTATACGCTCCATGGCAATCATCTCATCAAAATAACTCATTGGCTTCTCCTGACTCTGCAATCCGGCAGATATCTAAAACATTTCATGTCTACCAGCATTCATTGATCTTTCACAGGTATTTTATAAAATTTTATTTTTAAGCACAAGTGGAATGTTGTATAATACATATAGTTGTGCAATGCTGCACAATACTTTATACTGGAACACGATATTTTTCATATTCCAGTTTTTACATTTGGAGGAGTTATGGAATCAATACAGACAAATGCTCTGAACAGCAAATACATCAATTCCCTTCTGCGCCCGGAGGAAAATCCATTCATGCAGGAGATGCAGAGTTTTGAGGAGATCATGATGATGTATTCATGTGCCATCAGAGAGGTGAAGACAAAATTTGAAGTGCTGAACGATGATTTCAGCGTAAGATACAAGAGAAATCCTATAGAATTCATACAGTCCAGGATTAAAAAGCCTGTCAGTATAGCCAAAAAGCTTGCAAGCAAGGGCTGTCCAGTTACATGTGCAAGTATACTGAACACTCTGGACGACGTCGCAGGCATAAGGGTTATCTGCCCGTTCATTGACGACATATACATGGTGGCAGAAAAGCTCATAAGCCAGGATGATATCACACTGATCGAGGCCAAAGACTACATATCGCATCCAAAGCCAAACGGATACCGCAGTCTGCATGTCATAGTCGAGATTCCGGTGTTCTTCGCAGATCACACAAGGAATATGCGCGTGGAGGTTCAGATCAGGACAATAGCGATGGACTTCTGGGCGAGCCTGGATCACCAGCTCAGATACAAGAAGGACATCCCGAACGTGGACATGATATCCGCAAGACTTAAGAAATGTGCAGATGTGATATCTGCAACAGACCTTGAGATGCAGTCCATCAAGAACAGCATATATGGTCAGCGATATATTCCTGAACTTAAGCGAAAATCACCAGAAGAATAATTGCAGTTATTTATCTCCTGCTGATATTTTTTCAACCACAGGTAGAATGAAAAAATTGAAATATTTGCAACTTTTCATTTGACATTTGCTCAAATCTGTTGTAGTATAACTGATGTTGTTAATCAACATGTGTGCATAGCTCAGCTGGATAGAGCACTTGGCTACGGACCAAGGTGTCGGGGGTTCGAATCCTCTTGCGCACGTGACAAAAGCTGTCTGAATTGTTTCAGACAGCTTTTTATTTTATGAAAATTACTATCCGGTTTTTATTTTATAAAAATCACTTTTCGGCAGCCGAACATTTTTTTGAAATAAATGAGCCAGTGTACAAATCTACCTATATCATACACTGGCTTTCTGTATACATAAGTTTTGCGGCTATATGCCTTATTTACATGAGTCGACGTCGCCGCTTCCCAGATATTCCTCCACCTTATCAGGCGTATCCAGTCTCAGACGCACAATAGTCATCATGATCATGTACCGCAGCACTTCCTTTAATATCTCATCCTCAAACTGCGACTTCATATTTTCCGGGTATGTGTGTACCAGGAAGTGCACATTATAAACATCGCCCTGTCTTGAGATAAATGCACTCACATACAGACCGTTCATGACCGCTGTTATGATGTCGTCATCCGTGATCTGTATATTTATCTTATACATCTTTGATATAAACTTTACCGTCTTGTCTTCTTTTACGAGGAAACGCCTGTCTGTAATCTCTCCTATGGAAAAGTTCTGTTTATGCAGTGTTATTGCCTGCAGGAATTCTGATTCTTTGTCATTCTCTATTATATAACCATATATATCATTAGGTGTGTATGTCATATTGTTCAAGTTGTCCTTTCATCTATTTGTCTATATGCTAAGCGCTTTTGTCTATCACTCGTCCGGAGTCGTCACGTCACACTGCCCATCGTAAGTCCAATCACAAATACCACAAATGCACCAATCGTAAGCACATACCACTCGATAACACGGACTGTAAGTTCCCAGTCCGACGGCTCAACATCGTACAGATTTCTCACTCTGGGCCACATAGCCAATCTGAAAAGTTCATCCGGGAACAGCATACTCACGACCGCAATGATGCATATAATGATTCCGAATATATATAATACTATATTTCCTCTGTTTGTAGTCTGCGGACCATTAATAAACTTCACTATCTCATAAATATCCGGCGGATTTGCATAATAATCTCCTAAAACCACCTCAAAATCATTCCCCATCGTACCATCCGCCTTGTATACCATATAGCCTTCTTTTGAGACAGCACCTCTGAAATACACTTTATCACCATCCATGATCTTTACTCCGATATAATCATCAGATGATAACATGCCATCCTCGGTCACTGCCGGTATGGCAGAAGGATCCTCCATCCAGCTATATGGTCCATATGTTACGTCTCTATACCCATCTCCTGTAAATCGATGATAACACTTAAATTCTATGCTCTGATCATCATATACTGTGATACTTGTATGTCCATCTGTATATGTCACATTTCCCTGTTCTTCTTTTCGGGTCAGAAAGTCACCCCTGAATTCTATTCCCTTTATGGACATTATAATCGGATAAATTATGGAAAATGCTATGATCATTGCCACTATAATGCTCATCAGAACCTTTTGCGTCCTGGATAAATTCTTTATTCTCTCCATATACATTTCCCCCTTCGATCAGGAATTTTCTGTTATCTCCACGAGCTGCGAAACATACTCTGCAGATTTCAAATACATATCGACTGCCTATATTATCCTCCCATGCTAACCACAGCCCCTGACTACTGCCCGCGCACGCCTAGAACAGATCCAGCGTATTGTCAAGATATATCTCTTCTCTTACCCGCAGCTGATACTCTGGTTTTGTCATATAGTATAGCAGAAATTCCAGCACTATGGCACTTCCAAGACTTCTTCCCTCTATCTTGAAATTGGAAAACCCCAGTGGCAGGTAAATGTTCTTTATATCATCTATACCTATAAATCCGGGATTCTCCATCGCCTTTGAGAAACGATAGCCACCTGCTGCGTTCGGCGATGTACAGCGGTGAATTGATTTCTCACCGAGAGCCATACGGCTCACATCCTCATAGCAGGCTTTCCTGTCCTGACAGGAGAACGAACAACACTCGTTGCACAGGAATTCCACCTTGTCTTTCTGCTTTTGCGAAAGCGCTCCCAGCCTGTCAAATGCTTTGTTCAGCCGGAAATCCGGCACAACATACCTGAATTCATCCCGGTCAAGCTCTGCTAAAAACAGATCAAAGTCCGTAATGACCTTTGTTGTCGATGAAACCATATATAGTCCCGGATAATTCTCCTGCAGATAATCAAGCAGCAACTCCGAATGGACTATGACGCCATTTTGAACATATGCCTTGCCTTCTGCCTGGTTTAGTCTTCGCATAACACTTCCGCTTTGGGTGTCATCCGCCGAAGCTCCGCCATCCTCAAACGCTTTACACAAATCGTTACACCGCTTATCGGCAAGATGTTCCGGTCTCAGTAGTGAGTTACTGAAGGTCAGCCTCGCCGATATTCCATACTCGCTCATAAACTCCAGCACATCTCCGGCATCGCTGTCGCCATATCCCACTCTGCCACCGCCCCAGAGACAGTCACCCGGTGCTCCATACACGGAACCGATATCACACCAGTCATAAAAATATTCCCTGTGCTCACGATATAGTGGCAGGAACACCTTGTACAGCTCGTAGAATTCAAAAAGTCCAGGCAGATGGTAATGTGCCTTGTATTCTGCTTTGTCATTCCCTGTCTCTGGCTTTGATCTGCCAGACAATGGCTCATTCTTCATAGTGTTCATTTTCCCGTTTTTCTTTCAGTTCTCATATGTTATCTTAATTTCCGCATATTATCTACAATTATATAAAAGTTCTTCATCTGTTGCAAACCATGTTTAGGATATTGTATATTTGAGCTATGGGAATTCACATTTTATAAGCGAGGGATGACTATGAATTATGCATTTACAAATGGAAAAATATTAAACGGAACTAAAGATATGCAGATACAGACCGGGCTCTGTATCCTGGTCAGAGATGGCAAAATATATGACATCATAAAGGATACTGCTGATCTTGACGGATATAAGATCATAGACCTTCAAGGGCATTACATTCTGCCAGGTCTTATCAATATGCATGTGCATCTTGCGGGAAGCGGAAAACCGCAGAAGAAGCAGCGCGACAATGAAAAACTTGTAAATACCATCATGGGCTCGGCGCTTACCAGAGCCATCGCATACAACATGGTGGTTGGCTTTGCAAAGGACGAACTGCTAAGCGGTGTCACTACCATAAGAACTGTTGGCGGCCTTGGCAACTTTGACACCAGACTGCGTGACGAGATCGAAGCAGGCACCAAGACGGGGCCGCGTATCCTTGCCGCCAATCAGGGAATCTCAGTTCCCGGCGGACATATGGCGGGATCTGTAGCTATCGCTGCTGCAAACATAGATGAAGCCCTTGCCCACCTGAACAAATGTGAGAAAGAAAAGGTTGACATAATCAAGCTCATGATCACCGGTGGAGTGCTTGATGCAAAGGAAAAGGGAGTCCCTGGAGAACTGAAGATGTCACCTGATATGGTGCGCGCCGTCTGCGACAAGGCTCATGCAGACGGCTACATGGTTTCCGCACACGTCGAATCACCCGAAGGTGTCCGCGTTGCTCTGGAAAACGGAGTTGATTCCATCGAACACGGCGCTAAAATGAACGATGACATGATCAGACTTTTCAAGGAACGCGGAGCATTTCTCTGCACCACTATCTCTCCTGCTCTTCCATATGCCCTGTTTGACCGCGCCCTCACAAATGCGACTGAGGTCGAGCAGTACAATGGAAATGTCGTATTTGAGGGAATCATTGACTGTTCAAAGGCAGCCCTGGCAAATGACATCCCTGTTGTGCTGGGAAATGACGTCGGCTGTCCATGGATCACACAATACGACTTTTGGCGTGAGCTGTACTACTTCCACAAATACGTCGGGGTATCCAACTCATTTGCACTGTACACTGCGACAAAGCGGAGTGCGGAGCTTGCCGGGATTGGACAGCTCACCGGATCCATCGAGAAGGGCAAATATGCAGACATGATAGTCACCGCAGGAAATCCTCTTGACGATCTGCGCGTTCTCAGGAATCTTGAGATGGTCATCACCAAGGGAAACATCATCGACCATCCAAAGATCAAGAAGAGGAAGAATGTGGATGCGGAGCTGGACAAGTTTCTATAAATAATGAATACTGTTTGTGTTTAATATTGCATTTAATGAAGATAAACCTGTTGTTTCTTTCATTGTTAATAGCGATGAGTTAAACTAAAAATACGACTAAACAGCAACGGAGGTTATTATTTATTATGGGAAATACATTTAGGGAAGTGCAGTGTTACAAATGCGGACACATTTTTATGTGGCAGAAAGATGGTATAGAATATCAGTCTGAATATCGTCTGGAAATCACCAGCGAACTGCTTGGAATTGCGGCATGTCCTAAATGCGGAACGGATATGTTGGTAGTTCCACATGTTCTTGAGGGAATCTCTAAAGATTCAAAGGGAATTGTGGAATCAGGGATACGGGGAATATAAGAATTTCTCTAAATTATTGTTTTCCTATTGCAGAAAAACCAACATATTTCTGTTTTAGGAGGCGAAAGGGGGGAAATATGGTAGATAAGAACACCAAGAACTGTAACTTGAATTTTTTGATAAGTCATTTGTATGGTCTTTGATAATGACACTGATCTTTTTGGCGATTTTTGTGCCTGTAGATTTGGTTATTGATAAAAAGATTGAAACTTATTATGAGAATAAGAGAGAATCATAAGTTTTCTCGATATAGAATAGTACATAAAATAACCGGGTATGTTTCTTCCTGAACATGCCCGATTATTTTTTATATGGGAATATCCTACTCATCTGGATTCACGATGGCGCCTATCTTAAACTCTCTGCCGTCCTTTTGCCACTGTCTGTACTCCGCTGTAGCGGCAAAGAGTACATCTCCCGATGAGTTGATTGCCGTCTCAAGTGAATCCTGGACCACTCCGATGATCATTCCGACAGCAACAGCCTGCATGGATATATCCTGTGGGATTCCAAACAGCGAGCACGCCATAGGAATGAGCAACAGCGAACCTCCCGCAACACCTGAGGCACCGCACGCGCCAAGGGTTGCCATAAGACTGAGCATGAGTGCTGTCGGAACGTCAACCGACACTCCCATGGTATTTGCAACGGAAAGCGCCATTATAGTTATAGTGATGGCGGCACCATCCATATTGATGGTCGCGCCAAGCGGTATGGATACCGAATACACATCCGGGTCAAGTCCAAGTCTTTTGCAAAGTGACATGTTCACTGGGATATTTGCCGCAGAACTTCTGGTGAAGAACGCCGTCACACCTGACTCTCTGAGGCATCTCCACGCAAGTGGATATGCATTTCTCCTTAAGACGATAGTCGCAAGGAGCGGATCTACGATCAATGCAACCGTAAGCATGGCGCCCACAAGCACAAGCAGCAATCTGCCATATTCCTTGAATATCGACAATCCACTCTCCGATACTGTCGTGAACACAAGTCCCATGATTCCAAATGGTGCGCACCCGATGATCCACCTCACGACGGTTGATACCGCATCCGATATGGATACAAGTGCAGATTTTATAGACTTGCTTGTCCGTCGCATGGCAAGTCCAAACAAAAGTGCCCATGCAAGTATGCAGAGATAATTTGCGTTGAGTATCGCATTTACGGGATTATCGGTGATGTTGAGCAAAAGATTCTGGAGGACCTCCATGATTCCCGATGGGACGACATCCGCCTGATATGATTCAAGGTCCAGTGTCATGGTTACAGGGAAAATAAAACTTGTGCTCACCGCCACTACCGCTGCGCATAGCGTGCTGAGCATATACATGATCGTCACCATACGGAACTGCTGACCATTTCCCTTTCCTGCATTTGCAATTGAGCTGATGACAAGGGCAAACACCAGTATCGGCGCAATTGCCTTGAGCGCCCTGACGAACATGGTTCCGATCAGGCCTATTCCCGTTGCCCCCGGCACCAGAAGTCCCAGCACCGCACCGATCACTATTCCAACCAATATCTTCGCGATCAGCGACACCCTATTCCACATCTCTACAATCTTTTTCATGAATCTAACTCCTAACTATATCTATATTTCTGCTTTTTAACATACATTTTCTTTAGCATTCTTCTTTCTCAGAAGAAGTATCCTCACGAGCAAAAGCACTGGGAATATAACTCCCGCAAGGATTCCGCGTTTCTTAATAGTATCATATATCGATCAGGCTTGTATATAACAGATTTCATAACACAAAAAGCGGCGAACAGATTCTTGCTTCTGTTCGCCGCCACTTCACTTCTATAATACTCTATTTTATGACCAGACTTCCTCTGCTATCTCCTTAACGAGCTTGAGCTTTGCCCACTGCTCTTCCTCTGTCAGCTTGTTTCCGATCTCACAAGATGCAAATCCACACTGAGGGCTCAGGCATAATCTGTCAAGTGGTACATACTTTGCAGCCTCATGGATCCTTGCAATGACCTTCTCCTTATCCTCAAGAACCGGAGATTTTGTTGTGATGAGTCCAAGCACGACCTTCTTGTTCTCTGAAACCTTTGCAAGAGGTGCAAATCCGCCCGATCTCTCATCGTCATACTCAAGGAACAGCGCATCTACATTCTCATTTGCAAATACATAATCTGCAACTGTGTCATAAGGACCGCTTGTGAAGAATGTTGAGTGGTAATTTCCTCTGCATATATGTGAAGTGATGACCATATCCTCCGGCTTTCTTTCAAGGGCAAGGTTGTTCACTGCAAGAAGCTCATTCTTGACATCCTCAAGTGATATTCCAAGCGACCTATATCTCTGCTTTGCTGCATCCCCCACTATGGCGCCCCATGTACAATCGTCAAGCTGCAGGTTTCGGCATCCAGCATCATAGAACTGCTTAATAACATCCTGATAAGCCTTTCCAATGTCCTGGATAAGCTCCTCATTTGTAGGATAGAACTTCCTTGTGTTTGCAATATTGTCAGGTACTATCATCTGCTGAAATGTCTGTGCAGGAGCCGGTATCGTATACTTTGCAACAGTATTCTCATCCTCGAACTGCTTTAAGAACTTGAAATATTCAACAAATGGATGAGCCTTTGCCTTTATCTTACCTACAAGATACGTATCATCAAGAACCGCAAGCTCTGCATCGAATTTTACACCATTTCCAGTGTTCTCATGGGCAACTCCATCAAGTCCCCACATAAAGTCAAGATGCCAGAATGTTCTTCTGAACTCGCCATCTGTGATCGCATGGAATCCAAGTTCCTTCTGCTTTGCAACGACCTTGGTAATCTCCTCATTGACAACTTTGTCGAACTCCTCCTTGGTGATCTTTCCGTCCCTGTATGCTGCCTTCGCATCCTTGAGTGCCTGTGGTCTCAGGAAGCTTCCTACAAAATCGTATCTAAAAGGTGTCTGTAATTTGCTCATACGTCTTTATCCTCCGTAGTGTTTTCTCGTTTTCTTAACTTGAGGATATTCTAACAGGGGAGGCTGTCCATGAAAAATACTATTATTTTGGGGCTCGTCATAGTTTCAATCTATGGAAGCATATTTCCAACTACTATAGTTTATGTTATCTATTTGAGAAAGACGTCATTAATACTGCAAGCTGCCATTGCCCGGAGCCACTATCATTCATGCAGTTTATTTAGTGTTACGGGATTCACGCGATATATTGAGTGCTACAGAATTCATGCAATATATTGCGTGTAACAGAATTCACACACAATCATAACGCGGAGTTTTTATCTTTTTTTGAATTTTTCTGTATTTTACACAAGCAATTATCTCTTTTTTGTTTAAAGGACTTTAAAGATACAAGAATTCCATGAATTTTATCTTTTAATGATTATATAGCATAAAAGATAAAATTTTGTATCTAAAACCTGAAAATAAATCATCAAAGTGCAACGTCATTCATACACCACGTGCAGATTTCCCATATCAGCTTCAGTGCTATGTACATCAATACCTTAGAATTCATATACCCCAGACTCTGTAACCCACCAATTCCATATAAAAAGCCTGCATACCCCCAATGTGAAACCACCCGAAATGACAATCGTCAAATATGATTTCACATAGGCTTATACAGGCTTCCATTCACTATTATCCAGAATATTTTATTTTTCTTTAACTCCACTGAGAGTTATACAGGTCCGCATAGAATCCATTCTGCGCCATAAGCTCATCATGGTTACCCTGCTCTATGATGTCTCCATCCTTCATAACAAGGATGATGTCTGCATTCTTGATGGTTGACAGTCTGTGAGCTATGACAAAGCTTGTCCTGCCCTTCATCAGATTGTCCATGGCTCTCTGAATCCTGTGTTCTGTTCTCGTATCGACTGATGATGTAGCCTCATCGAGGATCAGAACCGGATTGTCAGCAAGAATGGCTCTTGCGATAGTCAAAAGCTGTTTCTGTCCCTGGGAGATATTTGTTATCTCCTCATTGAGCTCCATGTTGTATCCACCCGGAAGTGCCGAGATAAATCTATGTGCATGAGCTGCCTTTGCCGCTGCGATGACTTCCTCATCCGTGGCATCCAGTCTTCCGTATCTGATATTCTCCATGATAGTGCCCTTGAACAGCCATGTGTCCTGAAGCACCATGCCAAATACATCCCTGAGCTCACGTCTGTTGAAATCCTTTATATTGTGTCCATCCAGAAGTATAGCACCGCCATTCACGTCGTAGAATCTCATGAGCAGCTTGACCATGGTGGTCTTGCCCGCTCCGGTAGGTCCGACTATGGCTACTTGTTGTCCCGGTTTTACATGGGCTGAGAAATCCTTGATGATGATCTGATCCGGATTGTAGCCAAACTTTACATGTTCAAATGTAACTTCACCCTTGATTCCCTCTGTGGATACAGGATTCTCTACTATCTGCTCCTCTTCTTTCTCTTCAAGAAGTTCAAATACTCGCTCAGCGGCTGCTGCCATCTGCTGCATCATATTTGTGACCTGGGCAACCTGCTGAACAGGCTGTGTGAGGTTCTTCACGTACTGTATAAATGCCTGGATATCACCTATCTGGATAGTTCCTCTGATTGCTAGAGCCGCACCTGATATGGCAACTGCCACATAGCCCAGATTACCGACAAACATCATAATAGGCTGCATCAATCCTGAGAAGAACTGTGACTTCCATGCTGACTTGTACAGAGTCTCATTTGTCTCATGGAACTCTCTTCTAACGTCGTTCTCCTTATTGAACGCTTTTATGACATTGTGTCCGCCATACACCTCTTCAACCTGGCCGTTTATATGTCCCACGTATTCCTGCTGCTGCTTGAAGAATCTCTGGGATTTCTTGATGACAAACATCATGAGCATGATACTTATCGGAAGTATCAGCACCGAAATGAGTGTCATAAGCGGGCTGATCGTGAGCATCATCACGATTACACCGATGACCGTACTAACCGATGTAATGAGCTGTGTAATACTCTGGTTCAGACCATTTCCCATGGTGTCTATATCATTTGTGATCCTTGAAAGTACCTCGCCATAGGTTCTGCTCTCAAAGTAGCTCATCGGCATCCTGTTGATCTTCTCGGACACCTCACGTCTCATCCTGTAGCACACCTTCTGTGTGATACCGGTCATGATGAAGCCCTGTACAAAGCTAAATGCCACACTCAGCACATACAGACCAAGACAGAACAGCAATATCTTACCGATATACGTAAAATCAATTCCGCCGTTGCCTGTTATCTTGTTCATGATTCCCTCGGACAGGGCTGTTGTCGCCTTGCCGAGTACCTTCGGACATACTACGTTGAATACCGTACTTCCAATTGCAAATATAGCAACGACAACAACCGCGGCCTTGTACTTGCCTATATATCTGAATAACTTTCCTATCGTTCCCTTAAAGTCCTTGGCTTTCTCGCCGCCCATCATAGGACCGTGGCCTCTTCTAGGACCTCTGAAACTTCTCTGATTATTTGTCTGATTCTGTTCTGCCATGTCCTACACCTGCCTTTCTGAGTCAGTTCCAACGGACTCGTTTCCTATCAGGTCTGTACCAGCCAGATCAGCCTCTCCAAATGCTTTTTCCTCTGGTGTTGTTCCAAGACTGGCCGCTATCTCCGATGGAGAAAGCTGTGACTCGGCTATCTGCCTGTACTCCTCACAGGTCTGCATGAGTTCCTTGTGAGTTCCCTTGCCGACTATCGTACCCTCGTCAAGCACAAGTATCTGATCTGCTGAGAGTATAGTGCTTACACGCTGTGCAACGATAAATACCGTGCTGTCATTTATGTGCTCGCCAAGTGCCTTTCTGACTGCCACATCCGTCTTGAAATCAAGCGCCGAAAAGCTGTCGTCAAATATCAGGATCTTCGGCTTTCTTGCTATGGCTCTGGCTATAGCAAGACGCTGTTTCTGACCACCGGACACATTTCCACCGCCCTGAGCAACCGCACTGTCGTAACCATGCTCCTTCTCCTCTATGAAGTCAGATGCCTGGGAAATCTCAGCTGCAAGCTTGACATCTTCATCAGATGCATCCGGTGCACCGAATCTTATATTGGACGCAATCGTTCCCGAGAACAGAATTCCCTTCTGCGGAACAAAACCGATATTCTGTCTCACGCTCTCCATGGTGAGGTCTCTTATATCCTGTCCGTCTATCGTTATCGAACCCTCCGTAACATCATAGAATCTCGGGAGGAGCTGAACCAGTGTACTCTTACCACAACCGGTACTTCCTATGATCGCCGTAGTCTGTCCAGGCTTGGCCTCAAATGAGATATTCTCAAGTACATTCTCATCTGCGCCCGGATATGCAAATGCGACATTGTCATACTTTACGACACCCCTTGGTGCTTCAAGCTTCTTTGCCCCGGCTGCGTCCTGAACTGTCACTTCAGTGTTTATGATCTCCTGTATTCTGTCTGCTGCCACGCTGGCACGAGGGAGCATGACTGACATCATGCTGAGCATAAGGAACGACATGATGATAAGCATTGTGTATGTAATAAATGCAGTCATTGATCCTACCTGAAGGACACCCGCATCAATCTTGTGAGCTGCCACCCACTCTATTAGTATGCTTATGGCATACATGATGAACATGAGTATAGGCATTGCAAATGTCATGACTCTGTTGACGAACAAGGTGTTCTTCGTCAGGTCTTTATTTGCCTCATCGAATCTCTCTTCCTCGCGTTCCTCTCTGCCAAATGCCCTGATAACCGGGATACCTGTAAGTATCTCTCTTGACACAAGGTTTACTCTGTCCACCAGTGTCTGCATAACTTTAAACTTTGGCATGGCAATGACCATAAGCGTTCCCATGAGGATAACAACTGCTGCTATACCGATGAATATTACCCAGCCCATTCCGGCTCCGTTCTCAACAACCTTGACGATTCCTCCAATAGAAAGTATCGGTGCATATAGAACCATTCTGAGCATCATAACTGTAACCATCTGTATCTGCTGGACATCATTTGTAGATCTCGTTATAAGAGATGCAGTTGAGAACTTGTTGATCTCAGCATCCGAAAATGCGATAACCTTGTTGAACACCTTCTCTCTGAGTCCGCAGGCAACGCTTGCCGCAACCCTTGACGCCACAAGTCCTATGAGAACCGCAGCTGCTGCCATGAGAAGTGACATTCCAAGCATCTTCACCGCTGCCCACTTCAGATATGACATCTGTCCTGCCTTATAATCGTAGCCAAAGCTGTCATAGCATATTCTTGTGCATGCTATGGCTGTGGATTCCATATAATCCTCACCCATGCTGTCGAGCATGCCATCAACCATAGGCTTCATCTGTTCACCGATCTGCGCCCACATCTCCTCCGGCATCTCGTCAAGGGTGATTCCCATCTTGTCGAGTCCTGCCTTAATTGCATTGTCCTCGTCAGAGTTCACCATCTGATATGGATAGTAATACATCATAAGCCCCTTCATACAGGCACTATCCACTTCTTCTATGTGTTCCTCGCCGTCTTCTGTCAGATAATAATAACCATCCGAACCGTCTTTATAATATTTCTCCCATACGGCTTTCTCATCGTCATCCATAAATCCGTCTATCACGTTGTAGGCTTTCTCCGGGATCTGTTTCGGACTGCAGTTCTCTATACCGTAGTTCTGTATACCGGTATCTATGAGCTTTGAGGTGTAGTCCGGAAGTGACAGATCACAGTATGCCTGCAGAACGAGAAGAAGGGCTATGATAATGACCGACTTCCAATATGGCTTCAGATTTCTGAATATCTGCATGTCATTTCCTCCTTGAACAATTATTAATCAGATGAATGTATCCCCCTCTAGTCTTTCTATGTGCACAACATAACATCACCTGTACCGGATCGCTCCCGCTCATTTCGGCCTACAGCGGTACTAAGGTGCCACTTACATGCCACCTAAGGACCGGTGGCCTCAAATGTCCTGTACAGGTGCTGTTATGTTGTACACGTTAATATACATTATGCAGGGATACATTCATCTGATATCTACGCTTTCTTCTGACGGAGAAAATGCCATGCTTTAGCTGACGTTGTTTTCCCCTTTACATTTTCAAGCGTATTCTTTCTTTAATTAAATATCTTTGAAAGTTTATCATTGCATATATTCTCAGTCAATTAAATATCTATAAAGATTTAATTATTTTTATGACAAAAATACGGCA
>ULUO01040710.1_pt1 | contig 90131 bp, 96 predicted proteins | sample 1958611 | NCBI WGS metagenome assembly ULUO01 (sample SAMEA4835762, study PRJEB28245) | human gut metagenome | biome: gut microbiome; material: fecal sample | place: Denmark | collected 2008
CCTCCATTCCCTATCGAATCACCATGCCACTTCCTACATAGTGGCATTGTTCATTCAACTGTTTTGCATTGATGGATTTCTTATCAGAATCCGTTTTCTTTCTCGACACTTCTGCATATACACGCTTGTATTTATCTGTCCCCACATTGTCAAAAAATGTCGAGACATTATTCAATTCAAATCTTTTATCTCTCTGAAGCAGACGGACAAACCAGCGTATATCATTCTTTGTTCCCTGAAGTCTAATCTTTAACATCTGATCACTCCTCTTAGTTTTATCTCATGACACAAAAAGGACACCTTCCAATAATTTCTTAATGGAAAGTGTCCTTAAAATTTTGCAAATATTTAATTTCTATGCACTAAGCGGAATATTATTGTATTTTGTTTTTGAATTTTGTCGTACTAAGTGTCGTACCATCTCCTGTAATATCTCTGCAAACCCGCATAAATCCTAGTTCTCGCTATTCAACGACTTCATAGTCGGGAAGAGGAGCACATCACGGATTGCCTGTGAATCAGTCAACAGCATAACCAGACGGTCGATACCATAACCGATACCGCCTGTAGGAGGCATACCGATCTCCAGTGCATTTAAGAAATCCTCGTCTGTATGCTCTGCTTCATCATCACCGGCTGCTGCATTTGCATCCTGTGCTGCAAAACGCTCACGCTGATCGATTGGATCGTTCAGCTCGGAATATGCATTACACATCTCCCATGTGTTAATGAACAGCTCGAAACGCTCAACCTTACTTGGATCAGAAGGTTTCTTCTTGGTCAGTGGTGAGATTTCGATTGGATGATCCATGATAAATGTAGGCTGGATCAGTTTTTCTTCACAGAACTCCTCAAAGAACAGGTTAATGATATCACCCTTCTTGTGACGTTCTTCATATGCAATATTGTGTTCATCAGCCAGCTTCTTAGCTGCTGCATCATCTTCTACCTGATCGAAGTCGATTCCGGTATATTTCTTGATCGCATCATTCATGGTCAGACGCTCAAATGGCTTACCGAAATCAATCTCGATTCCATTATAGGAAATCTTTGTGCCTCCACAAACTTTCTCAGCAAGATAACGAAACATGGACTCTGTCAGTTCCATCATACCTTCATAGTCTGTGTATGCCTGATATAATTCCATCAGCGTAAATTCCGGATTGTGTCTTGTATCAACACCCTCGTTACGGAATACTCGTCCAATCTCGTAAACTCTTTCCAGTCCGCCTACGATCAGACGCTTCAGATATAATTCCAGAGAGATACGAAGTTTTACATCCTCATTTAATGCATTGTAATGTGTCTCAAATGGTCTTGCTGCCGCACCACCTGCATTTGCAACAAGCATAGGAGTCTCAACCTCCATGAAATCACGGCCTGCAAGGAAGTTCCGGATCTCCTTTAATATCTGTGAACGCTTGATAAATACTGCCTTGCTCTCCTGATTCATGATAAGGTCTACATATCTCTGACGATATCTGACATCTGTATCTGTTAAGCCGTGGAACTTCTCCGGAAGGATCTGTAATGACTTGCTTAAAAGTGTCATTTCTTCTGCATGGATAGAAAGCTCTCCTGTCTTTGTACGGAAGGCCCATCCCTTTACACCATAGATATCACCGATATCAGATTTCTTGAAATCTGCATAAGCTTCTTCACCGATCTGATCTCTTGCAACATATACCTGAATGTTGCCCTTCAGATCCTGAATATTACAGAAGGATGCCTTACCCATAACACGCTTGAACATCATACGTCCTGCAATGCTTACATGGATCGGTGATGCATCCATGATTTCTCTTCTCTCGTTATAATCGTTGTTCAGCACTTCCTTCTTCTGTGCATCATCCAGCCCTTCTACATCCGGTTCCTGTCTGCCTGCGAGAAGCTCTGCTTCATGTGCTGTATATGCTTCCTTTACATCTGTGCTGTGATAAGTCACATCATACTTTGTAATCTCAAATGGATCCTTGCCAGCCGCCTGTAAATCTGCCAGCTTCTCACGACGAACCTGTAACAGCTTATTTACATCCTGTGGCTTAGCCTGATTGTTCTGCTTATTCTCTGCCATCTTTGTTTAATCTCTTTCTATACTATATTGATCATTCTGTTTATTAGATTGCTCTCTTGATATCTAATATTCTGTATTTGAATTCTCCGTCCGGTGCTTCTACCGTTACTTCTTCACCAACGCGCGCACCCTTTAATGCCATACCAACCGGTGATTCATCAGAGATCTTGTTCTTCATGATATCTGCTTCTGTTGAACCAACGATGTGGAACACAACTTCCTCGTCAAATTCATAATCATATACTGTTACGGTACGACCGATACCGACAACCTCTGTATCAACCTCGTCCTCGTCAACGACTTCTACATTTTTCAGGATAGCCTCTAACTGCTCGATTCTTGCCTCGATATCACGCTGCTCGTCCTTTGCTGCATCATACTCAGCATTCTCAGATAAGTCTCCCTGCTCTCTTGCTTCCTTGATCTTGGCAGCAATCTCTCTACGTTTATTTACCTTCAGATCCTGAAGTTCTTCTTCAATTTTTTTAAGTCCTGTATAGGTAACTACCTGTTTCTTTTCAGCCATCGCCGACTACCTCCTAAACAATATCTGTGTTTTCCGTTAAGTTCTCACAAGTATCCTACATTATATTCCAGTTTCCCTGTAATGTCAAACCTGTATATAGAAAAAAGAAGCCTTAAAACTAAGACTTCTTTTCCTTAATATCAATGCAGTTGATGGGACTTGAACCCACACCCACGTAAGTGGACATGAACCTGAATCATGCGCGTATGCCAATTCCGCCACAACTGCATGAAAACGTGCTTTATCTCACGCACTCGTTTAATATAGCACGTCATCTGCTTCTTGTCAAAACAAATTTTGTAAAAACGTCAATTTTTTTATTCTGCCTCTGAAGCTGCCTCTGTTGTTGACTCTGTGCTCTCTGCTTCAGTGGAACCATCTTCCGATGCATCTTCTGAACTTGCTTCTGTTGAATCTACCTGAACAGCTGTACCCATCAGATAATCAAGAACCTTTTCCTCTGTTGCATAGAATTTCAGATCGCTCGCTGAATATTTGGAGTTGATCGTATCCTCGTCTACTTCATTATCATCCATCAGCTTCTGCTTATATGCATCCGCCTCTTTATCACTTGCGATCAGGTCTTTATCTAATGCGATCGAGCTTACAATAATCTTCTCCTGCATAACAGACTCTACAGAGCTCTGAAGATAGGATACAAATGCAGATTCATCTGTATATCCATAGAAATACTGTAAGAATGTTGGTACGCCGATTCCATACTGAGAAGCACTGGACTCGATATTATCCATAACACTCTTGACATAGGAATCAATTTCGCCTTCCGGATACTGATTAAATGTTGTTTTCTCTTTGATTGCCTTTAATACATTTGCACGATCTGTACTGTCTGCAGTTTTGTCTGCATCCTTCTGAAGCTCATCTGTCAGATACTTGGTATAATCCTCCGTCGTTGTATATTTACCATCCGTAGCCGACTTCACAAGGTCATCTGTATATTCCGGTGTCGTCGTTATCTTGATATAATTGACCGTTACATCAAATACAGCTTCCATTCCTGCTACTGTTGTATCAGAATAATCATCCGGATATGTGATTGTGATCTTCTTCTCTGTACCAGGCTTTAATCCGATCATCTGATCATCAAGTCCCGGTGCTAATGCATCCTTGCCTATAACAACGCTGGTTCCGGCTTCATCATCATTCTTATTCTTTTCCTGACCATTGATCGTTTCTACATAATTGATGTTGACATCATCACCATCTTTAATGGCACTGTCATAATCCTTTGTCTCTATATTATTATCTGTACAGAATGAATCAATCTTCTCATCGATCTTATCCTGTGTTACCTCTCTGGATGCCGGAACATATTCAACGCCATCATAATCACTTACCTCTGCACATTTTGCATACTGCTTGAATTCACTCTTTGTGCTTCCACATCCGCTAAGCACTCCCATGCCGACAACAGTTGCCAGACAAAGGGTCATTACCTTCTTCATTTTCATAATATAATCTTTCTCCTCAAAGCTTCATCTTATTATTTTATCATCCTCATTTTAAGGATCCTGTTTCAACATCCGCTTTAGTTTGCCTCTGTTGTTACTTCTGTGGTTTCTTCAGAAGCCGTTGTTGCTTCTGTTGCAGCTTTTGCACTCTCTACCTTCTTGCCATTATCAAGCAGGAAAGTCATAACCTTATCTGCCAGTGTATAATACATCAGATCTTCAGAAGAATATTGCTCTCTGATCTGATCCTCTGTTGTAGAATTGTTGTCTGCCAGCTTCTTAATATATGCTGTTTCTTCATCTGCATCGATCGTAATATTCTCTGCTTTTGCAATCGCACAGACAGCCTTCTTTTCCTTTACGGACTCTTCACAGATCTGCTTTACATATTCTGCAAATGATTCCTCATCACTGTATCCATAGTAGTAATTGATAAATGTTGCATAATCGAAATTATAGGAGCTTGCCTGAGCTTTCAGGTTGTCAATAATTTCGCTTGCAAGACTTTCAACTTCATCTTCCGGTACATTCTCGATCTGTGCTTTATTAATAACACTTGTCATAACCACATTCTGTGCAGAAGTAAGTGCTGCAGTCTCATTGCTTGCTTCCAGTTCTGCTTTGATTGATGCTTCATATTCATCTACTGTTTTATAGGAAGTATTATTGGCAACAAGTTCATCGTTGTACTCTGGTTCAACCGGAATCTTAATGTAGTTTACAGTCGTCTTAAATACTGCATCCTTTCCATTCAGTTCTGTGTTTGTTGTACTGTAATCCTCCGGGAATGTTACATTTACATCAAATGTATCTCCGGCTTTATGACCTACGATCTGATCTTCAAAATCATCAATAAAAGATTTGCTTCCCAATGTCAGATCATAACCATTTCCATCAGAATTACCACCTTCAAATTCCTTACCATCTACAGTTCCGACAAAGTCGATATTTACAATATCACCCATCTTTGCTGCACTTGTCTTATCTTCATTATAAGTAGTGCAGGATGAAATAAAAGAATCTACCTTGCTCTGAATATCATCTGCAGTTACCGCTTCCGGTGCATATTCATATTCAATTCCTTTGTACTCTCCAAGCGTAACGCCATCTGCATATTTCTCGATATACTCATCGATCGTCAAATCTTCTGCTGCCTCTGTGCTGCTGTCTGATGAAGTCGCATCCGTTTGCGTTGCATTGTCAAGCTTACCGGTTGTATTCTTTTTATCGCCGCATCCCACAGCCATAGATAATGTCATTGCCATTGCAAGAGCAACCGCAAGTCCCTTTTTCAATTTCCTCATTGTACTTACCTCTATATTATTATAAAATTAGGTATCACCTATCATAGCTTTATATCACATTTCCCATTAAAAATAAAGCTATTTTAAGTAATTCATAGAAATGTCACAAACTATGCAACGTTATTGTTAAATGCCTGATTGTTCGCAATACTTCGACAGTATCCATACTTTCAGATACAATTTCCGACAATTTCACATAATGTCAATCGCCACTCGAACAGTAAATCACATTTTCCCATGCAACACAATATCTAGTATTATTTCTTTGATTTTTTCTCAATATTTTGTACTGATTGATATAGACAAACCAGAATGGTGATGCTATAATGTGTAACTGTCGGGGACATAGAGTTACAAAATATTCCAAACGATTTTTTAGTCTCACAGATTTTAAATCGTTCATTTTTTTGTCTTTTTTTCACACGCGACGCAATATGTTGGGGTTTGAGAAAACATTGCACTCAATATCTAGATAATCAATTTTGAAGGAGAATGTAAAAATGCAGGTAATCAAAAGAGACGGTCGAGCCGTATCCTATGATCGCAGCAAGATTATCGTTGCCATCCAGAAGGCAAATGCCGAAGTCGAAGACTGCGAAAAAATTTCTGAAGAAAAAATAGAAGAGATCATAGACGGTATCGAAGCAAAAAACAGAAAAAGAATGCTGGTCGAGGACATCCAGGATATCATCGAGCAGAAGATTATGGCAGAAGGGAAATTCGTCCTTGCCAAAACTTACATTATATATAGATACAGCCGTGAACTGATCCGTAAAGCAAATACAACTGACGATTCCATTCTCAGCTTGATCCAGAACAGAAACAAAGATGTTATGGAAGAGAATTCAAATAAAAACGCAACTGTTGCTTCCACTCAGCGAGATTTGATCGCCGGTGAGGTTTCAAAGGATCTCACCAAACGACTTCTGCTGCCTGAAAAGATTTCAAAAGCACATGAAGAAGGTGCGATCCATTTCCACGATGCTGATTATTTCTTACAGCCGATCTTCAACTGTTGTCTGATCAACATCGGAGATATGCTTGACAATGGCACCGTCATGAACGGCAAACTGATCGAGAGCCCTAAGAGTTTTCAGGTTGCGTGTACGATCGTTACACAGATCATTGCTGCCGTTGCCTCCAGCCAGTATGGTGGTCAGTCCGTTGATATCCGTCACCTTGGAAAATATCTGCGTAAGAGTTACAATAAATACAAAGCGTTATATCAGGAAGAATTTGGCGAGAGATTAGATGCTGATACATTAGAGGAGCTGGTAAAAGAAAGACTGAACGATGAGCTCCGTTCCGGTGTTCAGACAATCCAGTACCAGATCAACACTCTGATGACTACAAATGGTCAGTCTCCATTTGTTACCTTATTCCTGAATCTCGATCCAAATGATGAATACATTGAAGAGAATGCCATGATCGTAGAAGAAATCCTCCGTCAGCGTTTAGAGGGTATTAAAAACGAAGTTGGTGTCTATGTAACACCTGCATTTCCAAAGCTGATCTACGTTCTGGATGAGCACAACTGCTTAAAGGGCGGCAAATATGATTACATCACCCGTCTTGCGATCAAGTGCTCCGCAAAGAGAATGTATCCGGATTACATCTCCGCTAAGAAGATGCGTGAGAACTATGAAGGTAATGTCTTCTCCTGTATGGGATGCCGTTCTTTCCTCTCTCCTTGGAAGGATGAAAATGGCAACTATAAGTGGGAAGGTCGTTTCAACCAGGGTGTTGTCAGCCTGAATCTTCCTCAGATTGGTATTCTGGCAAAGGGTGATGAAGATAAATTCTGGTCACTCCTAGATGAACGGCTTCAGTTATGTTACGATGCGCTGATGTGCCGTCACAGAGCACTGGAAGGCGTAACTTCAGATGTCAGCCCAATTCACTGGCAGTACGGCGCGATCGCACGATTAAAGAAGGGTGAGGTTATCGATCCATTGCTTCACAACGGCTACTCTACTCTGTCGCTTGGATACATCGGATTGTATGAAACTTCTATCCTGATGAAGGGTGTCAGCCATACAGATCCGGTTGGTGAAGAATTTGCATTAAAGGTTATGAACAGAATGCGTGCAGCCTGTGATAAATGGAAGGCTGATACCGGACTTGGCTTCGGCTTATATGGAACACCAGCCGAAAGCTTATGTTATAGATTTGCACGCATTGATAAAGAACGTTTCGGTACGATCAAGGATGTTACTGATAAGGGCTACTACACAAATTCCTACCATGTTGATGTCCGTGAGAAGATCGATGCATTCAGCAAGTTCAGATTTGAGAGTCAGTTCCAGACGATCTCATCCGGTGGTGCGATCTCCTATGTCGAGATACCAAATATGCGTAACAATCTGGATGCTCTCGCAGAAGTGGTCCGCTACATTTATGAGAATATCCAGTACGCTGAGTTCAATACAAAATCAGACTACTGTCATGTATGTGGATATGACGGTGAGATCATCATCAATGCAGATGGCGAATGGGAATGTCCTCAGTGTGGCAACAAAGACCACGCAAAGATGAACGTTACAAGAAGAACCTGTGGTTATCTCGGTGAAAACTTCTGGAACGTAGGTAAGACCAAAGAAATGGCTTCCAGAGTATTACACCTGTAGGATTCAGGTCTGATGCATGTGGTTCATCCATACCACAAACAGAATAATATATACCACATACGATCAGAATATACCGGAATTTTTGTAAAAACACTTGCTATATTGAAAAAATTGGTTTATATTAAAGCTATGCATAAAGTATTTACTTGTATGAACAGTTTGCATCCGATTTTTAACTAAGTGCATTAATAATTTCAATTTGTATGGTCTGCATGTCGTAGAGGGCAATGCGGGCCATACTTTTTGTATGGGAGAAATAACGATTATGAATTATATGGATATCAAACGGTGTGATATTGCAAACGGAACCGGAGTCCGAACCTCTCTGTTCGTATCCGGCTGCACACACCACTGTAAGGGTTGTTTTAATCAGGATACCTGGGATTTCAACGCAGGTAAGCCTTTTACTCAAAAAGAAATTGATACGATCATTGAACTCTGTAAGCCGGATCATATTGTAGGGCTTACCCTGCTTGGCGGCGAACCATTGGAATTCGTCAATCAGCAGGGACTGCTTCCACTTCTGGAACAGTTCAAGGCTGCTTATCCGGATAAAACGATCTGGTGCTATACCGGCTATGATTTTGAAAAAGACGTTCTGGACAAGATGTATTTCCAGTGGGATTTCACTCACAAATTCCTGTCCTATCTGGATGTTTTAGTCGATGGAGAATTTGTTGAAGAAAAGAAAGTTCTGGATCTGCGATTCAGAGGTTCTACAAATCAGAGAATATTGGATGTTCCAAAATCATTAGCTGCCAAAAAAGCAGTCTTATGGGACGAGAAAGGAAGGTACTTCTAATGACCACATTTGATATCAACATTAAGAAACTGAATAAAAATGCGACAATTCCTTCTTATGGTTCTGAATTTGCTGCCGGCGCAGATCTGTATGCCTGCATGGAGGAGCCGGTAACGATTGCTGCCGGAGAAACCCAGTTCATCCACACCGGACTGGCTATCGAGATTCCGGCCGGCTATGCCGGACTGGTCTATGCAAGAAGCGGTCTTGCCTGTAAGCGTGGTCTTGCACCTGCCAACAAAGTAGGCGTTATCGATGCAGATTACCGTGGAGAGATCATGGTAGCACTCCATAACCACTCTAATGTCGATCAGACGATTGAAAGCGGCGAACGTATTGCGCAGCTTGTTATCACCCCATACATTACCGGATATTTCCATACTGTAGATGAATTATCCGATACCGTACGCGGTGAAGGCGGATTCGGCTCAACCGGAAGAAAATAAACAGGCGAAAAAATGTCCATGGCACGAAATGTACCATGGACATTTTTATTCTATCCCATTAATTAAACGTGATCATACTATACACATCAGTATTTACGCTCTTGGAATAAGTGTAATCTTTATCAATCTTCGATACCCAATTCGTTAAAAGGTTATTAAAATAAGCATCATTTGCCGCTTTTGTCAGCTCCGCTTTATTCGTAGCGGTTGCCTTCTCATCCGTCAGATATGTCATCTGGAAAATATGATAGCCATTCTCAGTCTCGATAACCTGTGAGATATCTCCATCCTGCATATCATATAAAGTATCCAGCACCTCCTGTCCATAGCTTTCCAGGATCTGATCCTTACTCATGGTATGGCTTCCTGCATATTGCAGGTTATTTGTGTGACCAAGGAAAGTGATATTCAGGTTCGGATTGTCCGATAACTGCTGTTTGATCGAAGTATAAGCCTCGTCCGCTTTTTGTTTCTGTTCTGCAATCTTATCCTTACTGTATACTACGATATTCCCAAAATCATCCTCATAATAACACTCAAAAAACATATCGTAAAATGTCGTCATTCTTGCCTGCTCATCGGACACCTCAGCAGAGGAATCGCTCATGACATGATCGTAGATCTTCTTTGCGAGTGCATTCTCCTGAAGAACACGGGATGGTGTATCTGCCTCCATGCCGGTTTCTTTCAACTGCTCATCGGTCAGACTGTTATAGAAATCTTCCGCTTCCTGTTCTGCCTGTGCCTGTTCTTCCGCCGTCAGACTGATCTTATATTCATCCGCCTGTGCGATCAGCGCCTTGGTCTGGACAATATTGGAGATCACTTCACGTCTTGCCATTTCCTCGACGTTCATCTCGATGCCCCCATCCGTCTCGATCGTTTTTCCCCAGATATCGTTGCCGTATTCCTTTTCGTACTCATCAATGGTTGTCTGTGCATAGATATACACCTCGTCCAGATAAATGTTGTCATTTCCGAATTTGAATACGATATATTTTCCTGTATTATCCTGACTTTCTTCTCCGCACGCTGCAAGTGCAAGTAACATCACACATGTACAGATCAAAGAAATAGTCTTTAGAATTCTACGTTTCATCCACCAAACCTCCTGTTCTTCCAGCTCACCGATTCCAGCATCTGCATCATCCTGCAAATATTACCGTTTTCGGTATACTGATCATCTTTTATTCTTCTGCAAGTTCCGCAATATCAACTACAACTGCTCTCGCCTGCTTCCAGATTTCTTTCTCTGTGATCGTCTTCATCTTAAGCACAAAAGATGGACTGTTGCCGATCACAAATTTCATGCTTCCTCTATATTTATCTAATAACGAATCAATCTTTGCTGTGTCGATCTTCGCCTGTTTAAACATCGAAAACCGTAGCTCCGCCCCCGCCAGCATAATGCTGGTTATATAGGCACGATTTGCCTTTGCCTTTAATAAAGATACATCAAGCAGGTTCAGAACCTCTGTCGGCATCTCTCCAAATCTGTCGTTTAATTCGTCAATGATATCATCGTAATCATCATCCGATGCGATATGAGATATCCTCTTATACAGATCCAGCTTAATGAATTCATTCTTGACATATTCAGCCGGTATATAAGCATCCACCGGAAGCTGTACGGTTGTCTCAAACCGTTCTTCAACCTTCTCGCCCATCTCCTGACGGATCGCATCATTTAACATCTTACAGTACAGATCATAACCAACTGCTTCCATATGACCGGACTGATCCTCGCCTAAGATATTTCCCGCGCCGCGGATCTCCAGATCCTTCATGGACACCTTGATTCCGGAACCAAGATCGGTAAATTCCCGGATCGCTTTCAGTCTCTTTTCCGCAGTTTCCTTAATAAGTTTATCCCGACGGTACATCAGAAATGCATATGCATTCCGATCTGAACGGCCGACACGGCCGCGGAGCTGATACAACTGGGATAAGCCAAATGTATCCGCATCATGAATGATCATGGTATTTGCATTCGGAATATCCAATCCTGTCTCGATGATCGTCGTAGTAACCAACACATCAATCTCATGATTGATAAACCGGTACATGATGTCCTCTAGTTGTCGTTCATGCATCTGGCCATGCGCATACTCAACGACTGCATCCGGTACAAGGGATGCGATCTCCGATGTGATCATCTCTATATTATTTACCCGGTTATATACATAATACACCTGACCATCCCGCGCCAGTTCACGCTTGATCGCTTCTTTGACAAGTTCGGGATCAAGCTCCATGACATAGGTCTGGATCGCCCGTCTGTCAACCGGTGCTTCTTCCAGAACACTCATATCCCGGATACCGATCAGGCTCATATGAAGTGTACGAGGAATAGGAGTCGCTGTCAAGGTCAGAACATCTACATTTGTCTTCATCTGCTTGATCTTTTCCTTATGTGTGACGCCAAACCGCTGTTCCTCATCTATGATCAGCAGACCGAGCTGCTTAAATGCCACATCCTTGGACAACAACCGATGTGTTCCGATCACGATATCCACCTTGCCGGCTTTCAGATCAGCAATCGTCTCCCGAACCTCCTTCGGTGTACAGAAACGGCACAACAGCCGGATCTCGACTGGAAATTCCTTCATACGTTCTTTAAATGTATTATAATGCTGCTGTGCAAGGATCGTAGTCGGCACAAGATAAGCAACCTGTCTGCCATCGTATACTGCCTTAAATGCCGCACGGATCGCGACCTCGGTCTTACCAAAGCCCACATCACCACAGATCAGACGGTCCATAATCTTGCTGCTCTCCATGTCTGCCTTTGTCTCTGCGATCGCTTTCTTCTGGTCATCCGTTTCCTCATACGGGAACATTTCCTCAAATTCCTGCTGCCAGATCGTATCCTTCGAATAGCAGAAGCCCTGTGATGCCTGTCGTTTCGCATACAGGTTCACCAGCTCTTTCGCGATCGTTGCAACATGACCTTTCACCCGGCTTCTGGTCTTCTCCCAGTCCTTACTGCCCAGCTTGTTGATCTTCGGTCGTCTGCCCTCTTTATCACTGTATTTCTGGATACAGTCTACCTCAGAAGCCAGCACATAGAGCTTTCCGCCCTCTGCATAATTGATCGTTACATAATCCTTTAAGACACCGTCCACTTCAACCTTCTCGATACCGCCATAGATACCAACACCATAGCGTTCATGGATCACACAGTCACCCACGCTGATATCAGAGAAATCCTTGATCACTTCACCGGAATACCGAGGCTTCTGGTTCTTCTTTTTCTTCATACTGCTCCGTGCAGTAAAGACGTCGCCTTCATTTATCGCAACCAGTTTCAGCTCCGGGAACTCAAATCCTGCCCGAAGTCTTCCTGTCGTAACCATTACCTCTTTCTCAGAAAGAACACGGTCGGTATCCTCTGAATAGAAGCACGCCACATCATGGCCGGCCAGATTCTCAACCATCCGTTTGGCTCTGGTCGTCGATGGTGAGATAAATATGATCCGATAATTCTTTTCTCTCCATTTTCCGATATCCGCAATTAACGCTTCAAAATTATTCCTGTAAGAATTAACTACACGGCTGTCATATGTTACATCATGCCGGATCGTAAAATACCGATCTTCATGATACAGAATAGAAAATGCGAGCGTCTGAAATGCCTGCATTTTCTGCACGATTGCCGGATAAGTAAATAAAATATTCATCATACCCGGAAGGATATAGCCCCCCTCCAGACGGCTCTCCATACTCTCAAGGAAAGTCGCCATATAGTTATCCGCATAATCTGATATCCTCGAAGTCTCATCCAATAAAATAACTGTATTCTTTGTACGGAAGCAGTCTAACAGTGATACAGTCTTACTGTAGAAATACTCTACATAACTGTCGACTCCTGCCATTCCATGGAACTCCGTCAACTGCTCTTTGATCTCCCCGATCTGCTTCTTCAGGCGGGCAGCTTCCTCTGTCTTGAATTCTTTCCGCAGCTTCTCATAATATGGTTTGAATTCCTGCTCCAGCTTACGGATCCCCTGCGCCGTCCTGCGATCAGACAACACCATCTCGCTTGCCGGATAGATCTGGATCTCCTGTACCTGCTCGATCGACCGCTGGCTTTCCACATCAAAGCTTCGGATCGTGTCAACCTCCGTATCCCACATATCGATACGATATGGGCATTCCTCTGTCAGAGGAAAAATATCAATGATACCACCACGCACAGCAAACTGTCCGACACCGTCTACGCTGTCCGCCTTTTCATACCCCAGTTCCGCCAGACGCTTCTTAAGTGCCTCGACGTCCAGTTCTTCTGCCTCACGGATCGTCACCACATTTTTCTTAATATAGGACAGATCTGGCATCCTATCAAATAACGCATCTACCGTCAGAATGATCGTACAGGCTTCTCCCTCGATCAGTCGTCTGAAAATATCCATCCGCCGCCTGGTGATAGAATTTCCATGGATATCTGAGCTGTAAAATAAAATATCCTTCGATGGATACATATACACCGCTTTATCATAGAAACGGAAGTCCTCGTATAGCTGTTCCATTCTCTGTTCACTGTAAGTTACGACCAGCCTTACATGTGCATCGGATGAAAATGCATGCATCAGATACACCCGGTCTGTTCCGTCATTTCCGGATATATTGACGATGCCATCCTGCTCTTTTAACCAGTCCTTTATCTGTATATAATTTTCGGTATGTTTTACAGGCTCATTGATTGCCTTCATATCGACGCCAAATGCCAGGCTGATACAGCCTGGCTCCCTTTCTTTTTTATTTTCTGATATTTATACCTGTCTGATCGTATCCACAGCTTTACCCTGTATACGGCCTGTTCCGATCAACACATTTTATCTTTCAGTTAATTATATTTATTCATTGCTGCTGCCGCGCTGTCTTTTAAGATCAATGCGATCGCATCACCGGCATTATCACAGCCTGTCTTGATCTCCGGAAGTTCATCTTTTCCGAATCTGGATAATACATAATCTGCAAGATCCATACGATCCGGCTTCTTTCCGATTCCGACACGGACCCGGACAAATTCCTGTGTTCCCAGATGTGAAATAATATTCTTCATTCCATTATGTCCGCCGGCACTTCCCTTTTCACGGATTCGAAGTTTGCCGACTGCCAGATCGATATCATCATAAGCAACGATCACATCGGATGGATCGCATTTGTAATAATCGACCAGCTCCCGGACACTTTCTCCGCTCAGATTCATAAATGTCTGCGGCATTGCAAGGATCACTTTCTCTCCTTCTATCATGCCCCTGCCATAGATCGCTTTATGCTTCTTTTCACTCAATTCTATATTATATTTATCTGCAAGTCCTACAATTACGGAAAAACCTACATTATGTCTGGTTCCTGCATATTTGGTCCCCGGATTTCCAAGTCCTACTATCAGTTTCATCTTATCTTGACCTCATTATCTCTTCTGCTTCTGCAAGCTGTTCCAGTGTATTGACACCTTTAATCTGGTCGGCATCCTCCATGGCTGCCGCATCAACCGGAAGTCCCATTTTCTTGATGATCTCAATGGTATCCGGCAGATAATATTCACCCTGTGCATTATCATTTGTAATCTGTGAAAGTGCTGCCAGTAATGCATCACATTTGAAAATATACATACCGGAATTTACTTCTTCAACTGCCTGTTCTTCCTCGGTTGCATCCTTCTGTTCTACGATCTTTGATAAGCCTTTCTCATCACGGATAATTCTTCCGTATCCAAATGGATCTGAAAGCATCGCTGAGATAACTGTAACACCATTTCCTGCTGCAACATGCTTCTTGATCGCCTGCTCTAATGTCTTACCGGTTACAAGTGGTGTATCTCCGCAAAGGACAACAACATCGCCCTCTGTACCGATAAAATCAGAAGCACACTTAACCGCATGACCGGTTCCAAGCTGTTCGGTCTGTAGTGCATAACTTACTACATCCTGCATTTCTTCTGTCTTACCAAGCTTCGCATAAGTATCTTTAATACTCTTTTCTACTTCTTCTGCCTTGTATCCAACGATCACGCAGACTTTATCACATCCGGCAGCTCTTGTCGCCTCTATCGAATAGTATACCATCGGCTTACCAAGCACCTCGTGCACAACCTTTGGCTTTTCAGATTTCATTCTTGTTCCCTTGCCTGCTGCAAGGATGATTGCTTTCAGCATAATTACCTCCAAATAAAATATGAGATTGCTACAGCTAATTTTACTTTATCCCTATTTCATTTTCAACCATATGGTGGAAATATTTCGTATATTCATCAAATTCTTCCTTACCACATGATAAGCATTTCATAAATATAATCTCCTCTCAAATTAAATGAACAACTTATTTATTGAATTTCGTCTCACAACCACTTTATTAATCGACACTTTAATCACAATTCATTTTCTGAAAAGGAACAGATATCCCCATCATCACACCAGCTAAAATCATTATGCTGGCATAAATCTCATTCAAATTAAAACATACCATAATCATAGCCAAAATAACAAAAATGGAGCAAATCCCCAGTTGAAGATTCTTTATTTTTCCTTTTTTATCCTTTTTTAACTTAACTGTTAAAAATCCTAGATCCAACAACATATAGAGAATAAAGTCTACAATGAATAAAGCAATGTTTAAATCTTTTTCAAAGCAAATCGCTAAAATAATATTATACAATCCCAAAGCCACAGAACATACTTTGGTTAATTTAGCGTTCCAAATCACATTTGGAATCTTCCATTTGAAAGTAGACCAAACAATCAAAAAGCAACCCGAAAACAATATCATTACTCTATTTATTACCATAAACCTTCTCTCCTCTTGTTATAGATCTTTATCATATATAAATACCAATATTAACACAAAAGCCAGCCACTGCATCTACAGTGGCTAGCTCCGTTTCACGTCTTAAGCTTCCAGTGATTCCTGATATTTCTCAAGTATCATCCGCTGCAGACGTTCTCTTGTCTCAGTATTGATTGGATGTGCGATATCTCTGTACTCACCATCTGCTGCTTTCCGGCTAGGCATCGCAATAAACAATCCCTTATCACCCTGAATCACTTTGATATCATGAACTACAAATTCATTATCAATTGTGATCGAAACGACGGCTTTCATCTTACCTTCTTTTTCAACACCCCTGACTCTGATATCGGTCACCTGCATCGTGTGTACCCCCTTGTCTTTCTTATCTGCTACAATGCGTATCTGAAATTCTTCTCCACGATAACCTTGATGTCATCCGGGCTACCCTGATGAACTGTATTTGCACGGATCGTATCTCTACTTTCTACAATACAGTTTTCGATTACACAATTATCCCCAATGTGTACATCGTTCAGAATGATAGAATTTCTGATCACACAGTTGTTGCCAATGTATACCTTCTTAAATAATACTGAATTTTCTACAGTACCATTTATGATACATCCACTTGCTACCAGGCTGTTATTCACAACCGCTTCCCCATTATACTTTGCTGGTGGAAGATCCTCCACCTTGGAGTAGATGTCAGGATGCTGCTTGAAGAAATAGTTTCTTACATCTCTGTTCAGGAAATCCATGTTTGTCTTATAGTAAGACTCCTTGGTTCCGATGTTTCTCCAATAAGTATCCATCTTATATCCATAAATCTTCTTTACATTCTTATATCTTACAAGAATATCTCTTACAAAATCAGTTCTGCCTTCATTTGCACAGGTTTCCAGTAATTCGATGAGCTGTCTTCTTCTGATCACATAGATACCGGTTGAGATCGTATTATTGCCTGCAACCAATGGCTTCTCCTCGAAATCTACGATACGATTGTCCGCATCCATCTGTACTACACCGAAACGGTTCACATCATCTTCTCCAGGTTCGAGATCCTTACATACAACTGTAATATCTGCGCCTTTGCTGATGTGCTCTTCCAGAACCTTACCATAATCCAGCTTGTAGATACCATCACCGGATGCAATAACTACATATGGCTCATGACTTTCCTTCAGGAAATTAATGTTCTGATAAAGGGCATCTGCTGTACCCTTATACCAATAGCTGTTCTCTGATGTAATGGTTGGTGTGAATATATAGAGACCACCCTGTTTTCTTCCGAAATCCCACCATTTGCTGGAATTCAGATGTTCATTCAGAGATCTGGTATTGTACTGTGTAAATACCGCTACCTTCTGGATATGGGAATTTGTCATATTCGAAAGGGCAAAATCAATAGCTCTGTAACCGCCAGTAATAGGCATAGCTGCAACAGCTCTCTTTGCTGATAATTCGCCCATCTTGTTGCTATTACCACCTGCTAAAATTATACCTAATGCTCTCATCTCTATTCACCTGCCTTTATAATACTTCCGCCACTCTTTAAGTTACCATCCGGATAATCTTCCGGAGTAGTCACACCAGATATAGCAGTATTCTTACCGATTGTTACACCATCAGGAATAACTGAGTTTTCTCCGATCGTAACAAGTCCAAATGAATAAATCTGTGGCTTGAATTCATTGACAGCTTCTTCTCCGATTCCAAGCTTAGCATCCTTACCAATCTTAACATTCTCTGCGATGATAGCCTTGTCCATATATGCATTCTCACCGATCGTTGCGTTATTCATAATGATCGAATTACGGATGACTGCACCCTTTTCGATCGTAACACCGGAACCGATAACGGAATTCTCAACATCGCCGTATACCTCTGTTCCTTCACCGATGATACATCTGCTTACTCTGCCGCTTGCATCTATGTACTGTGGTGGGATCGCATCTGTCTTGGTGTAGATCTTCCAGAACTCCTCATACAGATTGAATTCAGGAACAATATCTACTAACTCCATATTTGCTTCCCAGTAAGAACCAAGTGTTCCTACATCCTTCCAGTAACCCTTGAAGTCGTATGCACAGATCTTCTTGCCATTTGAATGGCAGTATGGAATGATGTGCTTACCAAAGTCACATTCCGGCTGATCCTTCATCTTTACAAGTGCCTCACGAAGCACCTTCCAACTGAATATATATATACCCATAGATGCTTTGTTACTTCTAGGATTTGCAGGTTTCTCCTCAAATTCTGAAATAACATTGTTCTCATCTGTAATTACAACGCCAAATCTGCTAGCCTCTTCCCATGGTACCTGATATGTAGCAAGTGTAATATCAGCATCACAGGATTTGTGATATTCCAGCATGTTTTCATAGTCCATCTTGTAGATATGATCACCGGATAATATCAGAACATATTCCGGATTATAATAGTCTATAAACTCCAGGTTCTGATAAATAGCATTTGCAGTACCTGTATACCATTCGCTGTTATCACTTTTCTCGTATGGCGGAAGAACTGTCACGCCTCCTATGTTACGATCCAGATCCCAAGGGATACCGATTCCAATATGCTGGTTAAGCCTCAGTGGTCTGTACTGTGTAAGAACACCTACTGTATCAACACCTGAATTAATACAGTTGCTTAATGGGAAATCGATAATTTTGTATTTGCCGCCAAAAGCTACAGCCGGCTTAGCCAGATTAGAGGTCAGAACACCTAAACGGCTTCCCTGTCCTCCTGCAAGAAGCATGGCTATCATTTCTTTTTTAATCATAATGTCACCCCTTCGTGCGTATTAATATAAATGCATTATACCACTGTTTTTGTAATAAGCAAAGTTTTTTATTGCATTTTCACAATAAAAGTTGAAAGAATATAGAAATTTTAAACATTTTTACAAAACAAGCACATATTTTGCATGAATTTTCCATGTATCTTTTAACAATTTTTACTGGTTATTTTTGATTAAAAAAATTTCTTTCCTATATTCTCCGGGTAGAAATGGTTTTCTACTTGTGATAAACTCTACTTAATTATTTTACCGATATACTTTCAGGCTATTACACAGATTTTGACCTGTCATAATCCCACAAATGCCTGAGTATACGAAGATGAAAGGAAGAAGAACTTATGGCTGAAATTTTAGTAAAAGAATACCGTGGCGATGTTGTTGAAAATGTACATTATGGATCTATTGCTATTGTTTCATCAACCGGCGAAACAATTGCTTATACCGGTGATATTGAGCGCCAGACTTATATGCGTTCCGCAAGCAAACCGATCCAGGTGCTTCCTACCCTGCTTGCAGGTCTTCATAAAAAATATAACCTGAGCGAGGAAGAAGTAACGATCTGTAATTCCTCTCACTGGGGCAGTAATCATCACATCTATGTACTTCAGAGCATCATGGAAAAAACGGGCTTAAAAGAAGAAGATATGATCATGAATCCAACGATCTCCACATCTGCAACACCGCTTGCGGACAAGCTTGCACTTGGTTCCAAGCTGAATCCTGTAGAGGGCAAGAGCCGTTTGCAGCACTGCTGCTCCGGCAAGCACTTAAGCCTTATGATGCTGCAGCGTGAACTGACAGGAAAAGTCACCGGCTACCAGCTTCCGGACTCTCCTGTCCAGAAGCAGATCATTTCATTCTTATCCATGCTAAGCCAGACTCCGACTTACCGGATCAGTCTGGGAATCGACGGCTGTGGTGTTCCGGTATTTGCACTTCCAATGCGTAATATCGCACTTGCTTATGCAAAACTTGCAGATCCGTTCAACCTGCCGGATGATATACGGGAAGCAATCACCTATAACTTCGACTGTATTAACAAGAATCCTGAAAAGATCAACGATTACTTTACACCATCTTACTATGTAAATAAGAACCCGGATCTTCTTATGAAGGACGGTTCCAGAGGTGTGATCTGTATGGCGATCCGAAGCCGGAAGCTCGGTATCGTGATCAAGCTCGAAGATGGCTGGAGCGACGAATATCAGGGAATCATTGTTGCCCGTATTTTGGAGCAGCTTCAGTATGATGATAAAGAACTGATCGAACAGCTTAAGAAAACGTATAACACAAAGATTTATAACGACTGCAAGGATGAGGTCGGACATGCCGAAGCAGATTTTGATATCCATATCGAACAGTCCTATTTCGATGAATTATTCGGAAATGCAGAACCGGAAGAAGACGATTCGGATGAATCTGATGCAGGCACTGCAGACGAAAGCGCTGATTCCAAAGATTCCGATATTGATTCTTCAATCGAATACGAAGACATGGAAGAACTTGAAGATGATGAAGATACCAACGAAACCGATAAATCGTCCGGTCAAAAAAACAGCTTTGAAAGCTCCGACTTTATAAGCACTCTTTTGAATATGCGCGGCAAAAAAGCCCGGTCAAATTCCGAGCATAAGCCTGTCACAGATCATAATGACATGGATGAACCGGAAGACATCGACGAGGGGCCCGAAGCAGATGAGGATATGGAAGATGAGGAACAGCTCCCTGCAGAAGAACGTGCCAGACGCCGTGCGATCCGTGACCGCAGATCCATTCTTGGTCAGAATGTTGTCCTGCCATCATCAAACCAGACTTTCATCCAGAATCCAATGACCGATCCGATGCGTCCTGTAAAATCTGCCAAGGTGATCTCCACCATCCAGAATAACGACGCCGAATTCGAAGTCTTTGACAAGAAAGACAATGAAGATAACAAAGAGCAGGAATAACACCATGCTTTATAACACTATCAGGATTTATATAAGATTGCATAAAATATAGCATACACATACAGGAATAACCATATGGGTGTTGCTGTATGTGTATGCTATATTGAAATCTTATATAAAACCTGAACAACCCATCAAAGCATGGTGTTATTCCTGCTCGTTCTGACATTCAGGGCAGATGCCGACATATTCAAGATTGTGGGATGAAATGATAAAGTCCTCATCCACCAGTCTGCCCCGCTCATCGATCTCAGGATCATATGGCACATGGCTGTCGAAGATTCTTCCGCATTTAGTACAGATAATATGATAATGCGGAACCGGATTGCCGTCAAAATGTTCATTCTTATCAAATGAGAATACATTCATGATAATGCCGTCATCAACCGCATCCGCCAATACTCTGTATACAGTCGATGCACCTATATTATATCCCCTCTCCACAAGAATCTGATGAAGCTGCTGGGCAGTCGGATGACATTTTAATTCTTTTATAACCGAATATATAACCTGTTTTTGTTTTGTATTTCTTTTCTCTGCCATACCTGCTCACTCCAATGATTTATTCCGATCTTACTTTTGATAAGTCTATACTAACACATATTTTGTCAAGTTTGAATACCTTTTTAAGAATTATTCTCATTAATTTCAACCTTTATCCGGCAATTCACCTGTAAATGGAAGTTTTTGCCGGCAAATTAATATTTATAAATTTATTTTTTATGCTTGACATCCCAAGTGTATTGGTGTACTATCCAACTAGCACAGTAGTTAGGAGGGAAGCATTTGGAATTTAAATCAAACCTGCCGATCTACCTTCAGGTCATCGATGATATAAAAAAGAAGATTATTACAGGTACCCTGCCACTTGGTACCAAGCTCCCATCATCCAGAGAGCTTGCCATCCAATATGACATCAACCCAAACACCGCGGCCCGGGTTTATAACGAGATGGAATCTCTCGGACTGTCATATACGAAACGTGGAATTGGTACATTTGTAACAGAAGATCCTCAGGTAATTGATCGGCTGAAACAGGAACAGTTAAAGCAGATCCTTACAGTTCTGGATGAACAGCTCACCGGCATGGGATATACGCCGGAAGAGATCATCCGATTATTGCAGGACTACTATTCCCTGTAAAAACAAGTATTGAAAGGAATGAATACTATGATTAAATGTGAACACTTAGTAAAAAAGTATATGAGTACGACCGCTGTTTCGGACCTGTCACTGGATATCATATCCGGTAACATTTATGCTCTACTCGGTCCAAACGGAAGCGGTAAATCCACCCTTATGAAAATGATCGCCGGGCTTTCAAAACCGACCTCCGGTACGATCACGATGGATAACCGGCCACTGGATTACAAAGCCAAAGCGCATATCGCATATATGCCTACAGAAGCCTATTTCTTCGGTTATATGAACTGCATCGATGTCGGAAAATATTACCGTGATTTCTTCGCCGATTTTGATTATGACAAATACATGCGACTGTTACAGGAAATGGATCTGTCGCCAAAGCAAAAAGTGCGTGAGATGTCATCCGGTATGATGGCAAAGCTGAAGATCGTTGCAACACTTTCAAGGAATTCGGAAGTTATTATGTTAGACGAACCGTTAAACGGCATCGATATCATTGCCCGCGAGAAGATCATTCATACAATCGTGTCTAATATCTCAGACGACACTGCCGTTATCATGTCAAGCCATCTGGTGGATGAACTGGAAAAGATCATTGATCATGCCATCTTCATCAAAAACGGAACCTGTGTATTACAGGGTAATGCAGAAGAACTTCGTATCGCACAGGGCAAATCCATTGTTGATATGTATAAAGAAATCTACGCATAAACTGGGAGGTATTCAATTATGTTAAAAATGTTAAAATATGAATTTCGCCGTGGAATCTTTCCACTTCTGATCGTAGGGATCGTCATAGCTGCCATTGAGCTTTACTTTCTCATTGGTACGTTAACCGAACATGCAGATCACTCTGTTATTGCTGTTTCCCTGCTTATTCTCGCGGCTTTCTGCTGTTACCTGTTTGTATTGATCTACGGCATAATCAGTTACAGCCAGGATCTGAAAAACAAATCAGGATATCTGGTCTTTATGGCTCCTATATCCAGCTATAAAGTAATCGGCGCCAAACTGTTATCCATCCTGCTGACAGGTGCAATAATCGTTGCTGTTATATTCGGATTACTGACCTTAGATCTCAGCCTGGCATACTCCACATATGACTCCATTGATACTTTTTATGATTTTCTAAGTAATATTCTTGAAATGGGGGGATATTCCCTGGGCGGCGTTATCTTAAGATTACTGGCATTTATCCTTGTATTTCTGATCCAGTTCTTTATGACGATCACACTTGCCTACCTTGCGGTATCGGTATGCTCCACCATTCTTCAGACAAAGAAGATTAAAGGTTTTATCAGTTTCGTACTGTTCATCGTCTTCTATGTGATCCTGTCTGTAATTGCTTCTAAGATTCCCCATCTGTCCAATCCCGGACCGGATGCAACATTTATGGAAGCCATGTATGCCATGATCCCACAGATCGCACTCTACTTCGTAGTAATGGTGGCAAGCTATATCGGAAGCTCCGTGCTCCTCGAAAAGAAGATCAGCTTGTAACGCAAACGAACAGGCGGTAACTCTCAGCCGTTCATGCTATGGTTTGAAAATGCCCCGGTTGAGGGTTACCACCTGTTCTGTTTTTATTACTAAAATGTGTTTCCGCCCCTACACCCCTATGGTGTGCAGGTCGATCCAGTTATAGATATCGTAATATGCCTGAATGTTGTTGATCTCGTTTATGACTTCGTGACGCGCATCCTTGTACAGGATGCATTTGACATCATCTGTGATATATCTGCTGTATTTGTTGTATAAAAGCTTCACGTCCAGGCCATAGTGTCCGACCGGATCTTTGCTTCCTGATATGAATAATACCGGCATATTCTTTGGCACATTTGCCAGATTATCCTCATCCTGAATAAATTCCAGTGTTTTGAATAACGTCTTGTAGCCCTTTACCGTAAAAGTATAGTCATACATCGGATCTGCCATATATTTGTCAACCTGAACATAGTCTCTGCTCAGCCAGTCTTTCACGGTACGCTTCCGCTTCTCACCGTTCATGATCGTCATTCTGGGAATACCGAAAAGGTAAGTACCAAATGCAAGCACCTGCAACAATTTGCTTCTATGCTTCTCACCACGGAGCATACTCTCCACTCCGGCTACCGCCTCTCCGATCTTCAGCATACACTTCGGATGTCCGCCCGTTCCCATACAGATAAAACCATCTATGCTGGCATTTTTCTGCAGCTTTGCAGGGTACTTTGGATCTTTTGCATATTCGCACATATATCTTCTTGCAATAAATGATCCCATGCTGTGTCCCATAAGAAAATACGGAAGATCCGGATATGCCCGTTTTACGCATCTGGTCACACGATGAACATCTGCTGCCATCGTCTTACTTGCATCATAAGCATACATATAACCCATCTCGGATTTATTTCTGGCTGTTAGGCCATGCCCCAGATGATCATTTCCACATACCAGAATTCCTCTGGCAGCCATAAATCTTGCAAAATGATCATAACGCTCCATGTCCTCTATCATACCATGAGAGATCTGAAGCACCGCCTTGATCTCACCCTGTGGAATCCAGACGATGACATGTAATTTATCTCTTCCGTTGGATGATGGAATATATGTCTCTTTTTTCTTTACGTTCTGTTTCATAAGCAACCTCCCATTGTTAGTATCCGCTTTCGAAAAAAAATTTATGTATTCGGCTCCTGATTTTCTTCCTTCCAGTAGATATTTCTGTGTTCTACAGAGGTCGAGAATGCGATCAAAGTCTTTGTTTTTCCAAATCTCTGCAATTCACCGATAAACAGATCCAGTGCCATCGTTGTCTCAAAGATAACCTCGATCAGCATGGAATAGTCACCGGTCACACAATTACATTCCACAACATTTTTGCAGTTCTTGATAAATGGATAAAAATCCTGTTTGTCGTTCGGCTCTACCTCTAAATTAATAAATGCTTTTGTATAATATCCCAGTGCGATCGGATTGATCTGTACCTGAAAGCCCTCGATCACCCCTGCTTCCTTTAACCGCTCTATTCTTGTAGATACTGCTGTTGATGACAGAAAAACACATTCCGCAATATCCTTTAAAGACATACGAGCATCCTTCTCTAACAGTTCCAGAATCTTCTGATCTACCTCATCCAGACAGTAAGCTGTCTCTTTTACTTCATGCATAGTTTTACTCTCCATTTTCTTATACATCTCATCTGCCAAATACCTTTATTTATATAGAAACTTTGGTATAGAAAAAGGACATCCTTCATCTGAGAAGGACATCCCTTTCATATTTCTGATATCAATGTACTTCTATCTATCCTGTCTGTATTTTACTACTAATAACAGGATAAATCCAGCACTAAAAATACCATGTAGTATTGCATCTGTATATTTTACAGGAATATACCCTTGATCTCTTCCGTATGGATCAATCGTTTTAAGGCAATGATATAGGCTGCCATCCGCAGAGTACAATGACTCTTTTTGCTCTCCTCCACGATCTCTCCAAATGCCTTCGTCATGATCGTTTCAAGCATCTCATTTACCTGTGGTTTTTCCCATGTCATTTCCTGAATGTTCTGCACCCATTCAAAATAAGAAACAATAACACCGCCGCTGTTTGCAAAAATATCCGGCACAAGCCTGATACCTCTTTCTGCAAGGACCGGATCTGCATCTGCTGCCGTCGGTCCATTTGCACCCTCAACGATATAAGAACATTTTAACTTCTCCGCAACCTCTTTTGTAATCTGATTTTCAAGTGCTGCCGGAACCAGTACATCGCAATCACAGGTAAGAATATCTGTATTTGAAATATGGGTAACACCATCTTCCTGATAGTCTGCAAGCAGACCACCGGCTTCTACATAAGCCGTTACCTTATCTGCATCCAACCCAGTCTCCTTGTAGATTCCACCCGACACATCACTGAGCGCTACAACAACCGCACCTCTATGTCCAAATATTCTGGCTGTATTGCCGCCAACATTACCGCATCCCTGAATTGCAACCTTAGTACCTTCTAACGCCTTGCCATCTTCTGCAAGAAGGAGCTTGGTGCTGATCACAACTCCACGTCCGGTTGCCGATGGTCTTCCCTTGGAACCGCCAAGCTCCAGTGGTTTTCCTGTCACAACTCCGGGACAAGGTTTTCCCTTTAGCTGGCTGTATGTATCTAACACCCATGTCATGATCTGTGCATTTGTATTCACATCAGGAGCAGGTATATCGGTATCTGCTCCAATAATCGGCTCGATCGCATAGGTATATCTTCTCGTCAATGCACACAATTCCCGTCTGGAAAGTGTAGCCGGATCTACTTTGATACCACCCTTTGCTCCTCCAAATGGTATATTTGCCACTGCACATTTTAATGACATCCATGTTGCAAGTGCTTTGACTTCATTTAGAGATACGTCCTTGTGATAACGTATACCTCCTTTGAACGGTCCTCTGATATTTGAATGCTGGACTCTGTATCCTTCAAATACCTTAACACTTCCGTCATCCATCTCCACAGGAAGGTAAACCTTAGTTTCACGCTGTGGATTTTTGATGATCTCAAACATCCTCTTGTCAATTCCGCCAATGTTCATGGCTTCTTCCATCACTGCTACCACATTCTCATATGGGTCGTACTGTCTGCTCATCTTCGTATCTCCTCGTTTAACAAATATTTTATTGTCACGAGTTATCCGGTGTTACCTGTAAGGGATAAACCTTTTGACAAGAGGCATTCTAGTTCTCCTGCATTTATACGTCAATATCTCAAGTCAAAGACCATTCAAAATGATATTTTGAAGCATTTTATCTTAATAATGTATATTTATAGCAGTTCAAACTTGAAATAATCAAGTTTGATTTGTAACATTGATCACATATAACTGGTGCAGTGCTCTTGTACAGGAAATGTAAAATGCGTGCCGGCTGATCCGGTTTTCCATCACATCCTGTTCATTGATAACAAATACTGCATCGAATTCCATACCCTTTGCAAGAAACTTCGGAAGAACAACCACACCGCCATTATAGACGGTCGACTGATTTGTAAGATATGTCACCTGCTCATATTCTTCCAGTTCTTTGTACATGGCAAATGCACGTTCTTCATCATCACAGAGAATTGCCACATTATCAAAATCATCCAGTTCTCCATAATCAAGCTTCTCTGCGATAAATCCGGCAGCATCTTCTATACTCTCCGCCTGCTCTGTTACCGGCTCCATGCCATGGCGGTTGAGTGGATGGGCTTCCGCCTCGTCTGACGCCCGATCTGCTTCCAGAATCTTGTTACAGAATTCTGTGATCTCACAGGTTGAACGATATGCAGTATCCAGAGTCTTGATCTGGCAGCCACCTGTTCCTCCATGCGGCACAAATACCGTCTGCAATACATCCAGCACCGTTTCCTCCGGATTATAATAAAGCACCTGCAGGCTGTCACCCAGTATCGTCTTCTTACATTTAAAAATACGATCCAATACCGCATACTGGAATATATTGTAATCCTGCATCTCATCGATCACGAGATGCTTGATATTGTCATAGGACTTGCATCCATAGAAATAAATCTGCAGATAAAAGACTGCCAGAATATCTTCATAGCACACCTTTCCATACTCATTCCGGTACTGTTCGATACCCGGATACTGTTCAGCCTGACTGTTAAGAAAGTCCTGATATAATTCGATCAGGTTGCGCTCTGCATACTGATAGATCATCTCTTTTGTGATCTGGTTCTCCATCTTCTGATGCTTCTCATCCGTAAATGCCTGATCCTGTTCATCCTCTACCCGGTCTGCTATAAAATATGCGATCTTCTCAAAACGTTCATAGACCGGATATCTGGCAAAACGATTATAGAACATCTTCTCGATCTGATCCTTTGTAAATTCTGTTTTCTCAAAATGGAAATCTTTAAACTTAATATTTTCCGTATAATCTTCCAGATATTTGTTAAATGCCTGATAGAACGCAATCGATGATTTCCATGCAATATTCTTCATCTCCGGACTTTCCATATCGGGATGTGTCGTGATCCGGTCTGCCTGCTCCAGCTTCGTCTCATAATCACAGTCCACAAACAGGATTTCCTCCATCAGAGAATCAAATTCCTTCTCCGGTACATTATCCTCGCCGACCTCCGGCAGCACACCGGCAATATAATCGCCAAAGATTCCATTTGGCGACAGGATCATAACATTGTCTGCAGACATCGTCTTACGATTGTTGAATAACAGCCACGCCAGTCTGTGCATCGCAACTACTGTCTTACCACTTCCTGCCCGTCCATCCACAATAAGATTATAAGCTGTCTTATTACGGATCAATGCATTCTGTTCTTTCTGGATCGTTGCAACTACGGATTTCATCTTCGTGCCGCTGTTCTTTCCCAGTGCATCAAGCAGGATCATATCATTGATCTTCTCATCGGTATCGACTGCATTATGCAGTCTTCCATTACTGATATCAAATTGCTTCTTCTCTACGATCTTTCCAAAATATTCTTTATCGGGTGCCTGATAGGATGCCTCGCCCTTCTCATAATCATAATACATCGATGCGATCGGAGCACGCCAGTCATAGACCTTCTGATCCTGTTCTTCCATCGACCAGTAGCCGTTTGTTCCGATATAGACCGGAAGAACCTGTCCATCCTCCTGATACTCAAATGCAATCTTTCCAAAATACGGACTCTCGATCTGGTGCGCCAGTACATCTACCTGCTTTGCCGCATGTTCGATAAAAAATGTATCGTTATTTACATTGTTCATGTTCTGCAGGAATTCCTCGTCGTCCATATCTCCATGGCTGTCACGCATATATTTCTTCTGCGCTTTGATCGCCTGATTCCGATAGTCGATGCTCTCCTGTGTGGTCTGAAGATCACACTGCAGCTCATTTTCTACTTCTTCAAAATATTCCTGTTCTTCTTCCAGCGTTGTCTCTCTATATGTTTCCTGAACCTGTTTCTTGTCCATTTTCTTTCCTTTCAAAACAGACACCATCCAAAATCAAATCCACCTGACTTCAAATGATGCCTGTACATTTTACTTCTTTATAATTGTGACTCTTTTTGCTGCACTGCTCTGCGCACTGCCGCTTACTGCCTTTACCGTATATACATAGCGATAACCGGATCTTGCCGTCTTATCTTTCCAGTAAGGATCCGTTGTTGTTCCAATCTGTTTCATGGAGCCTTTTTCTTCCTGTCTGTATATCTTATACTTCTTTGCTCCTTTGATTGATTTCCATTTTACTGCAACACCGTAGCTGCGTTCTTTTACCGATATTGCCGGTCTGGTCAGTCTCCGGGTTACTACCGCATCGCTGTAAGCACCAAAAGATGTGCCCTTTCTAGCCCGGATTCTATATGCATACCATGTGCCTGATTTTGCAGATGTGTCTACATAAGTCAATGTGTCTCCGGAATTGACATCTCCGATTCTCTGCCATTTTCCTTTATATGTTCTGCGATAGATCCGATAGCCCTCTGCTCCCGGTACGCTGTCCCAGTTCAAAGACAAGCCACTCTTCTGGTTTGCTACCGTTTTCAGTTCTGCTGCTGCAAGCCGGATCGTATATGGACATTCGATCTTTCCGGTATAATTTCCGATTCCGGTCACAACACAGGTTGCACGTCCAACCTTTTTGGCATTTCTGTATGTTACCGTATAATCTTCTTTATTCAATCCGGCAACCGTCACGGACGGCTTACAGCTCTTACCCGCATACTGATATACTTTCTTTGACAGTGTTGCTGTAAGACCGGATATATCCTTCGGCGTTACAGTCAGCGTATAACTTGCCAATGTCGTTTTATATGCTGCATCTGCTCCGACCGTTGCAGTGATCGCGCAGCTTCCTACACCCTTTATCGAAATATAGCCTTTTTCATCTGCTTCCGCAATTCTGGTATTAGATGACTGATATGTCACTTTTCCCTCTGAATTGGTCGTAACTTTATACCGATATGCCTTGCTTCCATATTCTCTGGTAACTGTCTGCTTGGAAAATGCAGTCTGCGATTCCGGCTTTTCATTTCCATTTTCATCATAATCTGTATACTGGACCTTCAGACCCGACTGATCAAAATAATCATGAAGATTAACATAGCCCCAGCCATATTGTGGATCCCAGCCATAGGTTCCCTTATCAACGGCATATTTCTTAAGTACCTTCTTCACACCCTTGTAGTTCAGTGATGGCTGGATCATCTTCACATATGCCACCGCCGCTGTTATATGTGGCGTTGCCATAGAGGTACCGGACATTTTCTGATACTTACCCTTCAGATATGTTGATACAACACTGGTTCCCGGTGCGCAGAAATCAACAGTATCTCCATAGTTGGAATAGCTGGCTGCAAAATTCTCATTGCTGTTCATCGCAGTTACAGTTATTACATTTCCTCTGTTTGCAGGGTAAGTTGTGCTGACATCCGTTGCATAATTACCGGCTGCACAGCAGACAACCGTTCCAGATGTCTCTGCCTTCTTTAATACATCCTTTAATAACGTAGAATATTTCCAGAATAATCCTGTCCATCCAAGGCTCATATTTACTACATCTGCCTTTTGGGATACCGCATATTGTAACGCGCTCCGAATTGCAAGATTTGACGATTTACCTGCATCATCAAAGGTTTTAAGGATCATCAGTTTTACATTTTCCGGTGTATTATCTGCAATGATACCGGCTACATGGGTTCCGTGTCCATTTCCATCCGTATATGCCTTGTTTTTGCTTACTTTATCTTTTCCCTGAAAACAATAACTATGCTTGGTATCTATTCTGCCCTTAAAAATCTTATTCGTTGCATCCAAACCTGTATCAATAATGGCAACTGTCACTTCCTGATCGATCACATAATAATCATATTCTGCTTTCAGATAGCCAAATCCCATCACGCTGCCGCCCCAGGACAGGGAATTATGGTCTTCAATGTCCGGAACATCTGCAAGAATATCACTGTCTACCACCTGATCGATAAAACAATGATCCGTACCATAAGCATCCGCTAACTCATAATAAGCATATTCCGTATCCGCAGTTGTATCAAACTGCAGCACATATTCATCATAATCTCCATAATGAAGGATCTCGGATGCACCATAGCTGTCTGTAAGCTGCGCTCCATCCGTCAATACCATCAGACGCTTTAACTGATATTTGTCATTGGAGTCTGTACTTCCATCGGATCCTGGTTCTGTTGTTTCTGTATCCGGTACTGTGTAGTCCTGATCCCAGTTATCATTGATCAGTTCTACCACATCAGAAGCATCTTTCGCTTCTTTCACCGGAACCCCGGCAATATATTCTACCGGATCCCGATTCTCCGCACTCTCATCCTGTATATCCTGATCACAGATCTCCATCGCTTCGTCCGTCTGCTCTGTCGTATCACTCAGCCCGGCAACCGTATAATCTTTCCCATTGATCTGTACTGTATGATCCTGCTGTTCTTTCGAAGCAAGCTCACTCATATCATATGTATGAATCGTTGTATCTGTCTGTCCTGTACTGGTTCTATTGGCATCGTGCAGGCTGTCCCAGGAAAAAACCGTGCTCGCTAATATAGCCGCCATCCCTATGCAGATACCGGCTTTTTTATAATTCTTCTTTTTCCTATAAAACAGCTTTTCTCGTTTCTGTCTATTGTTCATTTCTTTTCTCTTTTCATCATATCACTTATGTTTAAATCCAATTTCCCTTTTTATTTTAAACCATCTTGCTGATAACTTCTATAGTTAATTTTCAGGTTCTGCTAATATATTTACCGCAAATATATTTATGTGTCTTTTTTTGTACATCGTTTTTTGTATTCTCTATATAACAAAAACCTGTATACATTAACCACAATTCCGTTTTTCTTATTTTTCTCTATAGACAAACGGTAGGTTGACCACATTTTCGATCGGAGGGATTCATATGTCACATTCAAATTCTAATTCGGGAGGATGCCTCCCAGGCATCATTATTTTTCTTATTATCTGTTACATCATCGGTGCTGTCAGTGACAACGGAAAGCATACCTGCTATTATATCGGATGCGACCGGGAAGTGGATAAAAACGAAACCTACTGCTGGTACCACAAAGATTACGGTCACCGTAAATCCTATAATGTTACAACGCAGGCAACGACTGAATCCAATTATCATAAACAGTCCTCTTCTTCATCCCGTTATTCTACGGCAACTGAAGCTGCTCATTCTCAGGATGTTTACGACTCCTACGATGATGGATATGATGACGTATATGACAATATGGGAGATTACGATGAAGATCGATATGATGAAGATGACGATTATCGGGACGGTGTAGACGATGCCATTGATGAATTTGGTTACTACTAAGATCTTCAGGATATCGTTTTCATGAACATTTTATAGTCATTCCTCTGATTTCATGTTAGAATAAGACATTCAATGAAATCGGAGGAATTTTTTATGAGTAACGAAGGCAAGAAATGTACGGTTCACTATACAGGAACATTTAACGATGGAACAAAATTTGATTCATCTTATGACCGTGGTGAACCGATCGACTTTGTATGCGGTGCAGGCATGATGATCAAGGGATTTGACGAAGCTGTTAAGGGCATGGCGATCGGTGATATCATCGATGTACACCTTATGCCGGAAGAAGCATACGGCATGCCGGATCCCGACAATATCTTAACTGTTGAGATCAACCAGCTTCCCGGTGCTGAGGATCTGGAAATTGACCAGAAGGTATTCCTGTCAAATCCAGCCGGACAGTCTTTCCCTGTTAAGGTAACCGCCAAGGATGATACTACGATCACCTTTGACGCAAACCATGAGATGGCAGGCAAAGAACTGAACTTCAAGATTGAACTTCTGGATGTAGAATAAACAGAAAAAAATTATGTACACCTGATATAAAATCTCCCAGACGTTCCGGATATGATATACTACGAATTTCTACTCGTCACACGCATCTATTCGCTCATGCTCCTGTGCCAACTCGCCTTTCAGGCTCAAACAGGCACCCGCATTCGCTGATAGCGTGTTTCTCGCAACAAAATTCTCGTATCTATCATATCCGGAACGTCTGGGAGATTTTTTTTACCAAGTGTACATAATTTTCTCCTGCCATACATTTTCCAACTCATCCATATACCGCACCATCCTTTCAATTATCGTTGTTCCAAGTATACCACATTATATCCTCTAACATCTTCTCAACCTACATAAGCCTGAATCCAGCTTGTAATACAAAACTGCCATATTAAGACCTCAAGCGAGGATTTCTTTATGAAATGCATATACCAGCAAATGTGGGTGCCTGTCTGAGCCCAAAGGGCGAGTTGGCACAGGAACATTTGCGAATCAGGTATATGCAGTTCATCGAAACCACAGCGTGTCTTAATATGGCAGTTTTGTATTACATGCCAATTCAGGCTTTATTCATTTTACTCGTCGAATTCGTAGTCTTTGCCCGGAAGGATTGCGTTTAAAGCAATTCCAAGGATAGCTGCGATAGCAAGTGATGTTAATGTGATAGATGTTCCTGCAACTGTGAAGGTAATACCATTACCGAATCCAAGTCCGCTGACAAGGATAACAGCAGCAACGATCAGGTTACGCGACTTTGTGAAATCCACCTTGTTCTCAACAACATTACGAACACCAATTGCTGAGATCATTCCGTACAGCATGAAGCTGACACCACCAATGATCGATGCAGGAAGTGAACCGATACACTCAGCAACCTTTGGTGAAAAGCTGAGAAGGATCGCATATACAGCAGCCAGACGTACGACTCTTGGATCGTATACACGGCTAAGCTCAAGAACACCGGTATTCTCACCGTATGTTGTATTTGCAGGACCACCGAATGCAGCAGCAAACGCTGTAGCAAGACCATCACCGATCAGAGTTCTGTGAAGTCCCGGATCCTTGATGAAATTATTTCCTGTTGTAGCTGAGATTGCTGAGATATCTCCGATATGCTCCATCATGGTTGCAAGAGCGATAGGTGCCATTACAAGGATGGAAGTAATATTAAATTTACAAAGCTGGAATGGAGGAAGATCCACCCATCCGGCATCCTTTACTGCCTTAAATGTGAAGATTGCAGATCCGTCCGGATTGTGAACACCACATTTGAAAAGAATAAATGCAACTACATATGAGATCACAACACCCATAAGAATCGGAATGATCTTGAACATTCCTTTGCCCCAGATATTAAAGATTACAATAACCGCAAATGCGATAATTGCAAGAATCCAGTTTGTTTTTGCATTATTTACGGCTGATGGCGCAAGACTCAGGCCGATACAGATAATGATCGGACCGGTAACAACAGGTGGGAGGAAACGCATAACACGTTTTACGCCAACCAGTTTTACAACCAGCGCAAGAACCAGATACAACGCACCTGCTACTACGATACCGCCACATGCATAAGGTAATTTCTCACCCATAGACATATCTTTGAAGATTCCGGTATCAAGATTTGCGACTGTATTAAAGCCTCCTAAGAAAGCAAATGAGGAACCCAAAAATGCAGGCACCTTTAATTTTGTACATAAATGGAAGAATAATGTTCCGATTCCGGCACAGATCAGTGTAACCTGAATGGATAAGCCCTCTCCATTAAAATAAGTATTTACCAGAATCGGTACTAAAATAGTTGCACCAAACATGGCAAACATGTGCTGCAAACCTAACAGCAACATTTTCGGAACACCCAGTTCCCTTGCATCATAAATCGCTTCTTTTTTCTGATTCATAATAATCTCCCTTCTTCTATTGTACCTGTTTTACTGTGATCCTATCGATTGAAATGCACGCCTTCTTTCGACAAAACCTCCAGCACACCATCTTTACGATGATAACATAAGAAGGGAGATTTGTGAACTGCAAATCTCCCTGTTTTTTATAAATTTGTTATATTTGTAAAAACTTTCGATATTAAAAGTTTTTAGGTCGTTTTTTATTTCAGATCATTCAATTTTGAACATTATGGCCAAATGACTTATTCAACATTTTTCAGCGCCTCATCCATCGGGATCCGTTTGATCCTTCTTACCTGGAAGACAGCAATGATGCCATAGGCTGCCATCGACAGGATAAAGATCGCAGGATAAATATACGGAGCAATGTAGATCGTCATCCATCCACTGATTGCCTCCTTCATCATCACATAATAGATGCCGGAGATCGCTACCTTCGAAAGAAGGATTCCAAAGATAACACATACTGCCATCACCCATGTTGTCGCAGACAGATATAATCTGTTGATCTCTTTGTTCTCATATCCAAGGATCTTTACCATGGATATTGATATGGTATTCCTCTCAATGATCAGCTTTGTAAGCAGATAAACCATCAGCATGAACATCGCCAGTGCAAATACCTCAAACATATAAAACATCTGGCCCATGGAACGATCAAGCTGTCTTGATACCTTTGTCAGATCTTCCTCTGTAACGACTGTCGCGATCAGCTTCTCATCAATATCAGTCAGCTTCTCATTTGAGAAATATCCTGAGAAATATTCATCCTCGACATCGAACATTTCCCGATATGTCTTCGCATTCATAAATACTGCCAATGCCGCAGGATATGTGCACACACCGGAAACCTTTATCTTATAAGAATCAGATGAATATTCCTTATCCAGCGTGATCGTATCCCCGTTTTTCAGTTTATATTTGTCACGAAGCCCGTCAGAGATCAGCATTTCTCCATCCGCAGGCTGTACCTTGGAATACTTGCTGTCATCCGAGATACCATAGACCATGACTTCTTCATCTCTTATATCTGTTTTATAGATCAGGGAAGTTACCAAGTATTTCTCTGCATCCTTGTTCTCTGTTTCCACAGGCATTTTCAAAACGTACTGATAATCCGCAAGCATATTGTCCAGCGTTTCATCCTGATAGTGTTTTAAAAGCGGCGACATCATCATTCCGAACATCAGCAGAACGATAGCAAATGTTACTCCGATAAATAATACGATATAGCTTGGCAGATTCTGCAGGATCACACGTATACGGAATCTGGTAAAGAAACGGAAATGTGGCAGCTTGACCGCTTTCTTTCTCTTTGACTTTGAAAGATCCCGTCTGATAAACCGAAGCGGTGACATACGGAGCTTCGAATAGATCATCCATGCTGTTATGACAAGCATCAGCACGATCGGAATAACCGTCGTTTTTACAAATGCTTCCGCATTCCAGTTTGTCACATATTTTGTCAGACTGTAACTTCCATAATACATTGCCACACAGACATTTTTAAACACTGTATATCCCAGAACATTTCCGATTACAGCTGCTACTAATGTAACCAGGATCGGAAGAGAAATGTAATGTGCCAGTAATTCTCCTCTTGTGTAACCGGAGGCCCGAAGAGTACCGATCGTGCCGGCTTCCTTTACGATCGTATTGTTGATCGTAATCGCAAAGATAAATGCCATGATCACGATTATAATATAAAGCAGTGTTTCCACCATTATCGAATCACTACCCATATCCTCTCCGGTAAAATTAATTGCCTGATTCGTATATCTTGGAATAAACTTCTCCACTTCTCCATACTGACTGATCAGCTTTGCAAGATCATCGGATACATCCTTCTCCGCTTTCTCATCTTCAGGTTCATCGTCATAGATCCAGGCATAAGAATAATGCATCAGCCCTTTGTCAAAGCTTTCAAACCGTTCATCCGTTACGATCGCAACACCGAACAGCACGGAATCAAACATCGTATCATTGTTATTCTGGAATAATGCGCTGTAATCAGATAATGCTACAAAGCCCGATACCTTATATGTCTGCCCATCAACCGACAGATTATCTCCTACCTTGATCCCATTATTTTCCGCATACATACGGTCAATTGCGATCTCATCCTCTGCCGTAGGGAACGCTCCCTTCATCAGACAAACCTTATCCACATCTGTACGATTCTTAAAAATACGGAGTGTACTTTCATCCCCATCTTTTTCTACGATTTTCTCATAGTAATAATTCTCATACAGCTTTACCCCCTCATCTTCAATCGCTTTAATCGCCTCGGATGATGCTTCATCCTTGTACTCAAAATTACCATTCTCGATATTATACTTATCAAAGCTCTCATCATATGTAGCGACCATACTCTTACCGGCTACCAGAAAGCCGGACACAAAACCAATACTCAAGATCATAAACAGGAAAATAACCAGATACTTTCCAAGATCGGCAGCCAGCTCCTTCGGCAGCCGTTTCCATAATGGATTCTTCATATTATAAATTCTCCTTTTCTCTCTGCCACTTCTGTATTACCAGTCAAGCTCCATTGCAGGAACCTTTACATCATTTACTATATTCTTACGGATCATTCCATCACGCAGTTTGATCACACGGTCTGCCATATTCTTGATCGCATCATTATGTGTAACCATGATAACGGTATTTCCATATTTCTGATTTACATCCTCGATCAGCTTCAGGATCTCCTTCGAGGTCTTATAATCAAGTGCACCTGTCGGTTCATCACAGAGCAGGATATCCGGATTCTTAACGATAGCCCTTCCGATCGATGTTCTCTGCTGCTGTCCACCGGACAACTGATTCGGAAGCTTATGTCTGTGCTCATATAAACCAAGCGTCTTTAAGATATCATCGACATCGAGCGGTGAATCACTTAAATATGCACCAACCTCTACATTTTCCTTTACGTTCAGATTCGGGATCAGATTATACATCTGGAATACATAGCCAAGATGCTTTCTCCTGTACTGTGTCAGCGTCTTCTCATCCATATCAACTGTTTTTTCCCCATTGATCGCTATATAACCACTGTCGGCGTTATCGATTCCCCCTATGATATTCAGTAACGTAGACTTACCGGATCCGGATGGTCCAAGCAAGACACAGATTTCTCCCTTCGTCACTGTAAAATCCAGTCCTCTTAATACCTCTGTCCGGTTCTCCCCTGATCCGAAGCTCTTTTTCAGACCACTGATCTGTAAAAAATTCTGATTTTCCATTTTGTCTCCTCCATTCTCCAGTACTTTCTATCACACTGGTATATCTTTTTATGATTAACGTTTATCGCTTTGAACATTTGAATATGTGTTCATATGATTAATAGCGCAAAACAACTGTATTGTCAATGGTTCTGTTGCAAATTTCAAATTTTTGTTAGTTTTAACTAACATTGTACTATTATACATCTATTCCCGGCACAGAACATGTAAAAAGCACATGCTTATTGATATATTTTTATCATTAAGCATGTGCTTTTACTGTTTTTTGTTTCTATCTGCTCTGCAAAGAGGCATTTTATCTGATGTTATATTCCCGGATCTCGCAGTTCTTAATCCCGAAATGTGCAAATTCTTCATTTGTCATATCATAAAAATACGACTGTACGATCCTTGAAATTCCATTATGTGCAACAAGCAGATATGTCTTATGTTCAGACTCCGCTTTTATATCATCCAACAGATTATAGACACGCTGGCACAGATGCATCATCGTCTCTCCGCCATCATAATGATCCAGGAAATGGGATTTTGCTTCCATGAATTCTGCTCCATTTCTGGGTGTTGATTCAAACCGTCCAAAGTTTTGCTCCTTCAATCTCGGCTCCATCCGCATCGGAATCCCTGTCATTTCCGATATATGTCTGGCAGTCTCGGCCGCACGAACAAGTGGGGAATATAATATCTCATCGATCCCCGGCTGTTCTTCTGCCAGTTTTCTTCCAAGTTCTTCTGCCTGCCGGTGTCCCAGCTCTGTCAGCTCAATATCCGTTGCACCGCAGATCTTATTCTCCACGTTCCAGATGGTCTGGCCGTGCCTCGTAAAAAATACTTTTCCCATGTTATCTCCTTATTCTTATACTATAGAATTGGATTATATATACTATAATTTCACACCGGCTGTCAACTTTATTCCACAGGATTTCACAGACGTTCAGCCACCGCGATTCCGGTGGCGGTGGCTGCGAGTCCGCCTTTTCCGGTCTCCCGGAGATCCTTATGCATCAGGTCGCCGATTTCCCGCATCGCATCGATTACCTCGTCTGCAGGAATAGCACTTTCAATCCCTGCCAATGCCATATCAACAGCGCACAGCGCATTCATGGCACCGGACGCATTTCGCTTCACACATGGCACCTCCACCAATCCTGCAACCGGATCACACACCAGTCCAAGCAGGCTCTTTAATGCCATCGCTGCTGCCTGAGTAATGAGATGGCTGCTGCCGCTCTTTAACCATGCAAGTGCACCTGCTGCCATAGCGGAAGATGCCCCGATCTCTGCCTGACATCCGCCTCTTGCCCCTGATATGCTTGCCCGTCTTGCGATCACATCCCCGATGCCTGCTGCCACAAACAGAGCCTTTACCATATCATTTTCCGAGGTGTTCGTCATTCTTTCATATGTGATCAATATCGCAGGCACAACACCACAGGAGCCTGCCGTCGGTGCTGCCACGATTCGCTTCATGCAGGCGTTGCTCTCCGCCATCTTGATTGCCCTTGCCATGACTGCTCCGCCAAATTTACCACACATACATTTGTGTGTTGCCGCATAATCAGCCATTTTTTTACCATTTTTCCCGGACAGGCCGCTACGGGAAGTCAAACTGTCATCATACGCTTCATCTGCTTCCTTCATCGAACGATACATCTGGGTCATCCGGTTTACGATATCCATTTCCGGCTGCTGCGAGTCCCTTGCCTCCTCCCGGATCACAGCCTCCCAGAACTCACATTTATTTGTTTTCATATAAGCATCGATTTCTGCCAAAGATGAAAATGCCATTATCATTCTCCTTTTTAATTTCTTTCCTGTGCCACTGCATCCTTTATTACCTAGATTCCACGATCAATCATCTTTCAGACTCAGATAGGTTACCTTCAAGATTCCTTCCAGATGCTCCAGCCATTTCAGGGATTCCTTTGGAACCTCCTGATCACATTCCAGAACCATGACTGCATGACCTCCCGGACATGCCCGATACAACTGCATCGTTGCAATATTTATGGACTTATGTCCAAGCATCGATGTCACCTCTGTCACATGTCCCGGCTGATCCAGATTATGCACGATCAGAGTCGGGTAATCGCCACTGAAATTTGCATCCAGACCATCGATCTTACAAATGCGGATTCGCCCTCCGCCGACTGATTCCGCTTCAATATCAAGCTCTCTGCCGCTTTCTCCTGTCATATGAAGCACGGCTGTATTTGGATTTGCATGTGCAAGCTTCGCTGCATAAAAGATAACCTCCATGCCTGCCTGTTCTGCCAGTTCAAAGCTCTCAGGTACGCGGATATCATCCGGCTTCATACCGAGAAGCCCGGCAACCAGTGCTTTATCTGTACCATGCCCTTTTCCTGTTGCAAGGAATGAACCATACAGTCCGATCTCCACCTTCCGGATCGGTTCATCTATTAATTTATAACAAATATATCCAATCCTTACAGCTCCTGCCGTATGCGAACTGGACGGACCTACCATGACCGGACCTACAATATCAAAAATACTCATTTTGCCACCTTCCTGTTTCTTCCAGTATTCCTCAAATTTATAAATTTTATTCTACGACTGATCTTTAAAGCCATCCTACATAATAGTTCATGAACCGAATCATACCGCCTGTCAGTTTTGCCGCAAAAGCAAAAGCCACCGATATCTTCTGCAATTCATACAGTCCTGTATCACAAACGCTCTATGAAATAACATCTGATATTCCGGTGGCCTTTCACCTTATGTTATGAACTTGTCATATGCTGTCCATATCCGGTACAACATATTCTATTTTGCTTTCTTATAAGATACCTTTGCTGGGATATTGCTCTTTTTCAGAAGGCTTTTATAACTATTCGCCTGCTTTTTCGGTATCGTTACAACTGCTTTTTTGCTGATGCCTTTAAAGGCCTTCTTGCCAACCTTTGTGAGCTTCTTTGTTGTAAATGTAATCTTCTTTAGCTTTGTACATTTTTCAAAGCTGCTCTTGCCGATTGTCTTCACACTCTTGCCAATCGTCACAGTTGTAAGTACTTTGCATCCATAAAATGCCTGAGCACCTACGGTCTTTACTTTATCACCAATCGTGGCACTCTTCAAGTACTTATATCCCTTAAATGCCTTCTTACTGATGGCTGTAACATTAAATGTAACTCCACCGATCTTGACCGTATTCTTAATTGAAAGCTTAGTAAACTTCTTATCTGACTTCTTCTTTGTTGTACCAATTACAGTTACAGTTCCCTTACCATTTGTCGATGCTTTTGTGATCTTATACCGGATGCCCTTTACCGTATAGGTATTATTCTTAGCAACCTTGATCCGGAAAGTCTTTGTTATTGTACCTGTATACTTTCCCTTACCGATAATCGTAATCGTCGCCTTACCAATATTCTTATTATTCTTATATTTCACAGTATAATCTGATTTCGCTGACAGCGTCTTTCCCTTGACTGTCACAACAGGCGTCTGCTTCAATTTCTTTCCTGTATAAATAACAGAGGCCTGTATACCTGTAACAGAGGCTTTACTGATGTCAACCTTTGTCGTAGGCTTATTTGGTGTCGGATTCGGCTTTACCGGTGTTGGATTTGGCTTATCGGAACCCGGATCGGTCGTTTCCTCTTTCTTTGGCAGAATCTCCTGCTTCTTGTAACCACATACTGTACATTCATAGGTCATAATACCTGTAGCTGATGTAGTCGGTGCCTTTGTTACTTCTCCCTTACCAAATACATGCTCTGCCCGCTCAAGGATTTCACCACAGCTGCATTCCTTCCAATGCTGGCTGTCGTCTGACTTCCATGTATAGGAATGTGAATGCTCCTCGCTGATCACGATCTCCACACTGAATATAATTCCTCTATGTGCCTGATTCCAGCCCTTATTACCGGTCCAGTCATAATTTGTACTGTCATCCGGCTTGAAGCATACCTGTACGGTGCTGTTCTCTGACAGAATGGTCTGGTTTGCTGTATACCAGTAGTAGTATCCTCCTTCTGCATCCGGAAGCTCCACATCCTTTAACACAGTGTCCTTCTTTACTGTGATCGGTGCGATCTTCTGTGTAAATTCTGCTTTTACAGGTTCTACTGTTACTGTAAGCTCTACCGCATCTACCTGATCATATACTTCTGTATTCTTTGGAATATAGCTTGCTTCAAATGTATAGCTTCCTGCTTTTTCAAGCTTCGTTGCCGGAGCTGTCCATACAAAGCTTCCACCCTCTGTTTCAGGAATCTCTACGTCTGCAAGCGTCTGTCCATAAATACCGGTCAGACCGGTTGGAACCGCAAAGTCCGGAGCCTGTTTTTCTGCTGCTACAGATATCTTTACCTTGATCTGGATCGTTCCATCTGCAAGCTCCTCATATGCACCTTCTGCAAGGTCTGCTTTACTCCAGTCATAATCTGATGTATTCGCAGGAATGAAATATGCATCATATTCTTTTGTTCCTGCTTTTTCGATCACTGTCTCCGGAGCTGCCCATTTATAAGTACCCTTTCCGGATGTTGGAAGTGTTACGCTCTCTAATGTCTTTCCTGCCAAACCGGTACACGGATCCGGTGTCTCCATAACAGGTGTGCCCTTTGCAACCTTTGTAAATGTCAGCTTAAAGCTTGCAACGGTCTGATTCTTACCGCAGATCTTGATCGTTACCGTCTGTGCTTCCGCAGCTGCCTTTGTCGGTGTTCCATAGATTCTGCCATTCTTCAGCTCCAGACCAGCCGGAAGCACCGAACCCTTGGCAAGGGAATAACCAACTCTTGCTGCAGCACTGTCAATATCGTTTGCAATCTTTAATGCAGTCAGATCATATAATGGCTTATCCTCAGTTGTTGTCACCCCTACAACTGCTGTATCTACTGTATCTTCGTCTTTATCCAGAGTGATCATAGTTGCTGTATCATTCTTCATATTAACCGTAAATACTGTAGGTTCATATGGCATAGCGGCTGTCCATGTTGTTTCATCACTCTTATTCATCACTGATTCAGAAGAACCATAAACGATGGAATCAACTGTTGTATTTTCTATCGGAATACCGGTTACTGTTACTTTTACAGAACCGTTACCACGGATATATACAGCATCATCACCTTCTATACCGGAGGTCTTCATATCACCCGTCGTGGAGGCTGCAAGCTGTACAGGAGCTGTATCGCCTTCCTCAAAGCAGAATTCCGGATAAACAAGCTCTGCTTTGTAATAGATTGTACTATAGTAACTTAAAGTCTTCATCATGGATGGTTCCTTAGAGGTAAGGATATCTCCGACTGATGTTGAAGATACCATCTGCTCCAGATCACCGTCATTGATGATTGTTCCGTTATTTGTCAGCTTACCAAATTTGAATCGTCCTGTTTCCTGATTGATAACAGAAGCACCTGCATGGATCGTCAGTGTGCTTACAGTCGTATAACTGATCTCGCCACTATTTGTAATGGTGCCGGATACAGTTGACTTTGAATATCTGTCACCCTTACACGTCAGACTGCCTTTGTTGGTCAACGTGCCATTCAGATCCGCATCTCCTGTATATACAACCTTCACACCATCTGCGATCGTGATGTTGGAATCCTTCAGCGTATGAATATCTCTGGTTTCTACATCCTTATCGATCGTGTACGCTCCACCAAGATACAGATCCAGATAGTCTTCCGCATACAGACCGCCATTTAATGTCCAGTTGTTGTTATTCTGGTAGATATAGGTAACAATACCTCTGACATTTCCGGAAACTGTACGTTTTGCCCGGATATTATCTACTATACCATTTGCCGCTACCGTATAATTATTGCGACCCGTTTTGTCAGTAATATTGATGTCTCCAACAGTTCCGCCATATGCCAGCGTACATACAGTTGTATTCTCCAATGCACCGCTGACACCAAATGAATTCGTATCAAGTAAGACATCCATATCTCCATCTATTGTAGAATTATAAGACAGGTAATTCTTACCACTACCGCCTACTTCCCAGTTACCAATGATGTCATACTTTACAGATCCATGAATGGTACTGTCACATAAGCCAAATACGGAGCTTGAACCGGTAATCTGCTGTCCATTATAATTTGCAAATGCATATCTGCTTCCGGATGCCCCAATTCTTACATTTACTGACTTATTTACGACTGCCGAGCTTGTAACATACATCTTGTAATTTTCTCTATATGCCGTCTGTGCCATCTGTGCCTGATCTGTAAACTGGAATACCAGTTCATCCGCCGTTGCCACACCAAGACCATATACATACTGATACATAGTACCTGCTGTCGCATAAAGCTCTGCCTTCTTTACAACTGCCAGATTTGCTATGTATGTATTGCTTGAGATCTTACCGCCCTTGATATATAAGCTTACGGTACCATCTACCTGCGCCTGGGAACCTGTAATATTTGCTTTACCTCTTGCGCCGTACAGACTGCCAATCGTTCCACCATACATATAGATAGAGATATCACCCTCATATGGTGCAGTTGTATCTGCATATCCAATTATGGCTCGTGTACTCAGATCGTAGGATGTTGCCCCTGCAATCTTTAATGCCTTTCCATTATCTGCAATTCCATCATGGTCATCATCCGGATAGATGGATACCTTTTTGCTGTCTGATGGATCCGGAAGAATGACAACGGAATGTCCCTTCAGATCAATATCCGTATACTGCTGTACATTCAGCTCCTTCGTCAGATCTGTAATCTTATATCCTTCCTCCTGAACAGTAAATGTAATCTTACATTCTGTCGCAGATCCATTTCTTCCTGTAATACGGAATACTGCCTCTGTTGTTTCTGCATCATCCGCAAGTGTACCGACTACCTTTGTTCCTTCCAGCTTCAGACCTGCAGGAAGTGCGGAGCCAGACTTAAGCTGATACTTAACAGAGCCCCCATACTGCATGGTTGTATCATTCTGGATCTGGATCTGACTAAGATCGTACGCCGGATCAGCAGTTGTATATTGGGTTCCTTTTACTACCATTGGATCTGCATACTGTTTGGAGCATGTGATCTGCTTCGGAATATAATCAATATATAGTTCAGATGCCGCTTGTGGAAATGCCAGCTTACAAACGCAGTCCGCATCTCCTTCTACCGGTTCTCCCCCATTTACAGATATTGCCCCTGTATATCCTGTAATATTTTTGTACTTTATATTCTGTGTTTTATTTCCCGGAAGGTAATAATAGGATTTCTTCTCATCCTCTCTGTATTCGTATGCATAATCTTCTGCAGAAGAATAAGATGTGATATCCTGTAAATTTGATGTCACAGTCACGACAAAATACAGCTTCGACCAGTCACTGATATCGGTATCCTCTGCAAACGCTCCATCCACCATCCATTTTCCGGTACAGGCAAATGTCTTTGCAGACACAGCTCCTTTATGGAAGATCTGAGCAGATGTATTCTTGATCTTGATATCTTCTGCCTTGAGCACCGCATCCTTTTCTATATATACATATGCATATCCCGGTGAAAAAGTATCAATGTTACATGTACCATGGAACCAGACCTTATCATAGGTTCCATTCGTTTTGAAGGTTCCGGCAGTTACACCCTTATTAAATGTTGTCTCTGTCCCTCCCGGAAGTGTGATCGCACCGGTGATCTCTACCGGAGCATTCGCAGTAAAATCCTTATACTGCGTTACCTGCAAAGAATCTCCTGTCAGCTTCTCATTTACTATATAATCCTCGACTGTGATCGCACCTGCCTGATCGATCAGATACCCTTCATAGAAACCATAACCGGATGGATTCTTAATAGCCATCTTGCCAACAGCCGCTTCTTTTCCCCGCTTCATCCTCATATACTGCACATGCGCACTGGAATCCAGTCCGTATACAGTGCTAACAGCTCCACCCTGAATATCTATAACAAGTGAATCTGAATCGGCATAGGACATAGTTGCATTCTTAACTCCAAATATACTTCCAACCGAACCACTAAGCACTGTGATCCTGATCGGGCGATCATAATCAATACCGGAAATACCATAGATCGTATATCCTGACAGATCTCCGCTATACATAGCCTGTCTGCCATCAGCCTTACCATCCCGATCATCATCTGCATAGATACCAGTGAGGATCACCCCATTATCAGATGTACCTGTCTGCTGAAGGACTGCAGATGTTCCGTTCAGGCTGATCGTCTTGTTTTCTTCATCGACCGTCAACCGTTCGATCGTGCTTTCCTGAATTTTCTGTACCTTGGACACGATCACATTTAATCTCAGAACAGCTTCCGTCCCATTTCTACCTGTTACATGGATATCCACGCGTTTTCCATCTTCATATAAAACAGTCGGAGTACCAATGATCCTGCCCTCTGTAAGTGTTAAACCTTCCGGAAGACTGTATGTAGCATCCTCTTTATATGAAATTGTGCCTGTTTTTGCATCATTCATAATGATCAGTCTGTTCAGATCATATAATGGCTGTTTCTCTGTATAGGTCTGATTCAATACAGCACTTGGATCAACAGATGTTTTCTTGATATCAATCGGAATTCCTTCAAATGCTGCTGTAACTACAACCTGCTCATCCGGCATTTCAAAGCTATAGGTATTTCCTTCCTTTGCAAGCTCTGATGCCTGGGTATCTGACTGCTTCTTTACCGTTGCTGAAAGGAATCGATAGCCCTTATTTGTACTGATATATACGGTTACAACATCTCCTGATTTACAATACCGCGTATCCGGATCCAAGGATGTCTGTTCACCGCTTCCAAGCGACATACTACCCTGATTCTGATCTACCTTCATAACAACCGGATATTTTATGCCTGCTTCATTTGACTCTGTCTCAATCTGTCCATTATTCAGATAGATCGCTGCAGCAGATGAACCGATCTGCTTTATAGCTGCTGCTTTTATCGTTCCCTTATTCACTACCTGCGCAGTGTATGGAATATATACATTTTCTTTTGTAGTCACTGTGATCTTTTCCGGAATCAGAACAGCTGCATAGCCGTAGCTATAATTACCATACGATCCGAAATACACATTATCCGCCGTTACATTTTCTGTAAGAATAACCTTGCCACCATAATAAATATCATTTTTTACCTTAACAACTGCTGACGCATTCTCTGTCTGCGAAGATGCCGGAATCACATAATACTTCGATGGTAACTTACAGTCATCTGTTATCGTCATATTGAGTGTTGCCTTTTGAGGTAATGAATTGGAAAAGGTTACCGCGCTCAGCTTGCTGAAATCTGTATTCTCAATCCATACATCTGTCGTTCTCTCAGCCGAATCCGAAATACTGCTATTATTGTTTGCAAAAAGAATCTTTTCTGATGAAGTTGATGTGATCTCACTGTTTCTGATCTTATAATCTGCATTTCCATAAAGAGTAACATTATTGATTGCATAGAAATACCGTGACCGTATGCTATTTACATCTGCTGTGAGATCGCCTTTTATTGTTGGTGAATATACAATATAATAAGAGCCATTGCCCGCCGATGTATTCGTATTGATCACCGGCTCTTTATCCTTATCCAGGATCGTTGCATCATTCTCATGGGCAGATGTAATCTTTACATTTTTATCCACATATGCATTATAAATTCCGTAATAGTCATAACAGATATTTCCGGATGTCCGTATCTCACAATCATCTCCCAAATAACCATTCATAACTCCATATATGCTATTTCCTGCTGTACAACCTGTGATCGAGATCGTCTTTTTTCCATATCCTTTTCGGGTTTCGCTGTTCGAACCATAATAACCCCAGATATTACTTCCCTGGCATCGGCTGATACTGATGTCAGCCTGTCCATTTATATTTGCAGAACCTGTATAATATCCATATACATTTATGCCATTCCCTGTAAGATCTTCCATCGTGAGCTTCACAGAATGAGTCTCAACGACATCATACAGTCCATATATGATGCCCCCGGCTGAGTTCTTTCGGATCGTGATATCTGCATCATAGCTGTCGCCCTGTACCCCTTCATTTCTTAGAAAGGAACAGCCGCTGGCTCCGTAGACAGCTCCTGATACCGTACAGTTCTCGATCAGAACCTTTACCTGTCCCTTCAGACCGGAGGAACCATTTATACCATATACACTTCCAAATGTTCCACTGCCGCCAAGGATCTTGATATCCGTATCACCTTCTACATAGCTGCCGCTTTCGATGCCGTAAAATGTCCATCCGGAGCCTGTATAATTCTTCAATGATACATCCAGCTTTCCGGTACAATTTGCCGCCTTTAGTACAGTAAAGGAATCGCCTCCGAGTGCATTAACTCCATCCGCATCAAAGGTCACATTCCCCACAATCTTACAGCCGGAGTCCACTGCTGCACCTTTTGCACTTTCACGCAGCGTAATATTACGCATTGTGACATTCAGATTCTTCTTGACCTCCGCTCCTGATGTAACCACACCGATTCCATTGTAAGTACCGCCATTTAAATTCAGTGATACATCTCCTGAAACACCAGCGGTCTTAACCGCATATAATGCAGACAGGCTGCATCCATCACCTGCTTCTACTGCCACAGAACCTTCTACGGCTGCATTCTCAGCTCCTGTTACAGTTCCGATCGTTGCACCGTTTTTTATACGCAGTGTTAATGCTGTCTTGCTGCTGTCTGTGTTCAATGCTCCATTGCTCAGTCCGTATACATAGCCAAGCTTTGCACCATCTATTGTGATTGAAACCGGCTGATCATATGTCTGCTGATAAAGTCCATATATCGGCATACTGCTTGAATAAATGATATCTGCACTTCCATCTAACTTAAATGCCGTTTCACCCTGATCAACGATTCCATTCTGATTCTTATCCTCATATATATTTATATAAGGAATCTGCTCCGTTGCATTTTTCGATGTACATATGACAACTGAATTACCATTCAGATTCATTCCTATCGTACTGCCAGAGTCATTCTTTATATATGTAACTCCTTTTGACGGATCAGCTGCTGTATAACCGGAATCTGTCCCGCTGTCTCCCTGTCCATCTGTCGCCGCCTGTACAGCTAAGCCCTGTGTCATACAAAGACCTGCCGCAAGTGTCAATGCTGCTACATATCCTCTCATACTTCGTTTTCTCATTCTGTCCTCCATTCATCGCTGTCTGGAACCGCATTCTGCCAATTCCTATATATACATTGATATACTATAAATTGCCAGTTATCCAACCCCTTGGGATAACTGGCAATGTCATTATGTTTCCGGTTGTGATACCTTGGGCATATTTTTGTGTAATCTTCTAAATTATTGCACAAATCCGTATTATTTTTGTGAGAAACTATCCAAATTTATCACACCATATATATTGTAGCACATTAGCTTTATAAATACTATTCACAATTTTGCAACATATTTTTAGCTATTTTTACCAATTTTAACAAATTATTTGTATATTTTGTACTATACGCTTCTGCAACCCGAAAATTATTCTCATATATGTGCATCCATTTCTCCATATTCATCCTGTCATAAAACAAAAAAATAACCGGAAAGCTGAAAACCGGTATCATTTAATACCACATTTTTTCACCTTCCGGTTACATTCATATCATATCCCGGCATGCCCATAAATGTGCACTCCGAAATATCAGATATTTACTTTTTAATCATCTTCTTCTGTTTGTAAGTAACAGCAAACGAACAAGCTGAAGGATTGCAGTTACCATTGCGGCTACATAAGTAAGAGCTGCAGCAGTTAACACTCTCTTGGCCCCACCAAGTTCTTCTTCTGTCATAAATCCGCCATTTCTTAAAATAGCAATTGCTCTGCCTGATGCATTAAACTCAACCGGCAGGGTTACAAACTGGAATACAACGACCAATGAAAATAACAGAATTCCCAGTGTGATACATACATCCAGTCTTGGGATCAGTAAACCGATCAGGATCAATGGCCATGATAATGTAGAACCAATGCTTACAACCGGCACGATCGCTGAACGAAAACCAAGCGGCGCATATCCTTCCGCATGCTGGATCGCATGACCACACTCATGTGCTGCTACACCAATTGCCGCTATCGATCTGGAACCATATACATTCTGTGACAGATTCAAGGTATGATCCTTTGGATTATAGTTATCCGTTAATTCTCCGGCAATCGGGCGGATCGTTACATCTGTGATTCCGGCATTTCTGAGAATCATCGCTGCTACCTGTTCTGCAGTAAATCCTGATCTGGTCGATACCTTCTCATACTTCTTATATGCTGATTTTACCTGAGCAGATGCGATCAGTGACAGAACAACTCCGATCAGAACTAATATATACGTTGGGTCAAAATAAAAATAAGGCATATCACTCATCTCTTTCTTAATATATAATATCTGTAATAGTCTTTCCCTTTATATTCTCCCATTTCAAACGGAATACACCAAAGGATTATTTTTTTCTTCTCTTTGACTTTTTATCAGTCTGTTCCCCATACATTTCTCTGTACATTTCTTCTCTCGGATCGACCTCTTCATTTTTTCTGTCTGCTAAAAGAATCCTTCCGATAAATCCAAGTCCTCCAAAGATCAACACCAGAATAACCAGCCAGTCAAATAAAGTCATGGTCGTCAAATGTATATTTGTTGTCAGAATGACCATGATGACGATCAACAGTCCTGCAAGTGCCGAAAAAACCTTTGATGCAAAGGAATCTGTCATAAACATCCAGACAATTCCTATGATCAATGGAATCACTACCATTCCTGAACTGATTCTTGCTCCCCAGATGGACATCCCTCCAAATGAAGAAAAGAAACTGGATGATACGATTACTTTCTGTGATAAGATAAATAACCCTGCCACCAGCATCACGATCCCGGCAACAAATGTCATCAGCTCATGTTTTGGCTTCTTCATATACTCCTCCATTTCTACCACTGTATGTGAATCAATCTGTTATGCTGTAAACTTCACTGCCGTTCCGGAAACAAGGATCTCCGCACCACCGGCAACAATTGTTGTTGAAGCAAATCTGACATTTACGATTGCATCTGCGCCCATGCTCATAGCCTGGTTGATCATATATGAAATTGCTTTATCCTTTGCTTCTGCCATCATCTGTGTATATGCCTGCATCTCTCCGCCTACCATATTACGGAAGGATGCTCCGATATCTTTTCCGATATTCTTACACATAACACAACAGCCTGTTACTAATGAGAGTACCTGATACTCTCTTCCTGGTATATTCTCTGTATTTACTACTACCATTTTCTTTTCCTCCTGCGTTTTCCATAACCTTTTGTTTCTCCTGCTCCCTGCAGGCTTCTTTATCATACCACGAATGAACGCGACCTGTAAATCACTTTATACTACACGTTAGCATCATTAAAACATGCATTTTTTATGTTTTCTTTTCACAATTCATTGACATCCTGAACATAGAATAAACACATTTATCCAGTAATATAAATACCATCAAAGGAAAACAAAACCAAGAGGACATCACCGGAAATGCGGTCAGAGCAAGCGTTTCCGACTGAATGTCCTCAGATCTAAAAAAGTGCATACCTGAATATCAGATACACACTTTATAATTATTGCTTACTTTCATTTTTCATAGATTCCCTTCCTTCGCCCCGTAGCAATACCTGCTGCGGGGCTTTTGTTTATCTCATGTCTTATATAGCATCTGCCATATTCCGAACATTCCGGAAGACTTCTATTTTTATTTTATTTTCTTAACCTTAACGTTCTTTGCAGCTCCGGCTTTTTTGAAAGCTGATTTATATGCCTTTACCTTTTTCTTTGGCACGCTGATCGTTGCTTTTTTATTTATCTTTGTAAATGCTGATTTTCCGATGGTCGTTTTCTTTAATTTACTGCTCTTGACCGTGATTGTTTTCAGCTTCTTATCACCATAAAATGCCTTGCTTCCAATCTTGCTTACCTGCTTTGGAATCGTGAGTTTCTTGATCGCTGTACACTTGGCAAATGCTTTATCACCAATTTTTGTAAGCTTCGCATCCAATGTAACCTTGGCAAGCTTCTTGCATCCGTAAAATGCACTCTTGCCAATTGATTTTACATTTTTACCAAGCTTTACGGTTTTCAGCTTCTTGCAATTCTTGAATGCACTTCCGCCAACAGAAGTAACCTTGAACTTATAGCCCTGATACATAACTGTTGCAGGTATTGTTGCCTTTGTTACGGATTTCTTTGCTCCATACAGCGTCACAGTACCCTTCTTGGCATCTGATTTTGTAATCTTATAACGCAATTTCCCAACTTTGAACTTTGTTCCAACTGCCGCAGGCTTTTCTGCCTTGATAAATTTCTGGGAATACTGATTCTTTGAAGTATCAATACCATCCTGCTTTGCTCCTGCAAAACTGTTGTTTGAAATATGGGATACATTCTTTGGAATCACCATCTCTTGGATATTATTGCAATTCTTAAATGCATTATCTCCGATATTCTTAAGACTGTCCGGCAGCTTAACTGTATTCAGATTATGGCATCCATCAAATGTGCCATTCGCAATCTTTGTTACACCCTCCGGGACATCGATCACATGAAGATTATCACAGGTCTTAAATGCTCCTGTACCAATTTCCTTTAATGTCTTGCCAAGGAACTTTACTTCATTCAGATTGTTGCAGCCATAAAATACATATGCTCCTACCTTCTCCAGGGTCTTTGGTGTTATCAGTTCATGAAGATTATCACATTCATAAAATGCATAATCCGGAATTATACGGATCTTTGTCTTTGAAATATCGATCTTAATATTGACACAATATGCAAAGGAATATTTTCCAATCGATGTTACACTTGCAGGAAGTGTGATCTGCAGATTGGAATTTCTTGCAAATGCATATGCTCCAATAATCGCTGTATTAGATGTTTTTGCAAACTCGATCTGGTTCAGATTGCCGCACTGATAAAATGCATAATCACTAATCACCTTTATTGTTGTCGGTATCTGAAAACCTCCATTTAAAGCAGCGGTTTCAAATGCATATGGTGCGATCGTCGTTACCGGAACAGGGATCTTATACAATCCCTTTCCTGTATAATGAAATGCCGGAGCAAAACGATACGCCTGCTTTCCATCCTTACTGAGAAGCAGTTCACCTTGATTCTTATTCTGGATCTGTGCCTGGTTTGGATTATTTGTATTCCATGTATATGTCTTAAAATAAGCGTTTGTATCTGCTGCTGCAAATCTGCCGATTGACCGGCAGCCGGCAAATGCCCCTGTACCAAGCTTTTTCAGATTGGAAGGAATAGCGATAACTCCCATCTCAGCATATGGAACAACAACACCCTGTGCCGTTGCAGTTCCTGCTGCATCCGTTGCCGTAGCTGTATCATTTGCATCTGCTTTCTTGTAGCTGTACAGTGTACTAAGGCTCTGGCAATTCTCAAATGCCCGGTCACCGATCGTTACAATCGTATCCGGAACTGCGATCAGGGAAACCTTCTCACATCCCTTAAATACATTATTGCTAATTCCTGTTACTGTCCTGCCGTTGATCGTTGCCGGTACAATGATCTGTTCCGCATTCTTGTTTCCTTTGTATGCGGTGATCGTACCATTTGCATCACATACAAATGATGCTGCTGCACTATATGTATACATCTGTCCTGCATTATCAGCTTTTGATAAAGAGCCCGCACCCATCAGTGCCAGTATGCAAATACACATTGCTGCAGCAAGCATCAGCCATAATTGTTTACTTCTTGTCTGCTTCATAGCATAACCTCCCTAAAAAATACTGTTTCTATTTTATCATGCCATTCCACAGAAAGATAGTTTATTTCGATTTACCCTTATGAAATACTTTTATTTTTTGATAGTTGCTTTTACAACACCCTTTACAACCTTATATTTTTTATTGCCCAGTTTTACAGTGCCTGTAACCTTCTTTGCAATCTTTCTTCCTCCAATGTAAGTGTGATCGTTGGATTCTTCCACTGTGTCCATCTAGAATTTTTATCCATTTTTAGACAAACGAAAAAAAGCCTAAAACCTTTCAGTTTCAAGCTTTTTGAATAATGCCGGCGACCGGCACTTTCTTAATTTTTCCCAACTATGAAAATAATTGAAAAATCTAGGTTTTAAGCCATTTTCTAGCACTTCTTATTGTATCAAATATGAAAGTAAATGAAATATTTTTGCCCCTAAATTGCCCCTAAAATCAAACAGCTGGTAATGTCAATATCTGCCCAACATGAATCGTGGTGCTTGTGATCTTCGACAGGCTCATGATCTCCCTGTACCGTGATCCGGATCCGAGATACTTTGCAGCAATATCCCAAAGTGTGTCACCTTTTTTGACCGTGTATGCCTTTGTCTTCTTTGATGCTTCGTTTGCTTTCGCATTTGTGCCCGGGATACTAAGTACCAAGCCTGGATGAATCGTTGCACTTGTAAGTGAGTTTAAACTCATGATCTCTCTATATCGTGATCCTGATCCGAGGTACTTCTCTGCAATATCCCAGAGCGTGTCGCCTTTCTTTACTTCTACAGTCTGGTATCCGGTATCATTATCTTTTATATCTGCTTTAACATTGTCGACATATGACGGCACACCATATCCTATAATGTACTTATCATCAATCCGATATATACGCTCATGCACAGCATCCGATGTATTTCCCTCAACTGTATATATATAAGGAGGACATACCTTTGTAACTATTCCGACATGTGACGGATCCGTCAGCTTGTGAGCTTTTGAAAAAAATACCGGAATTCCGGGAACTGGTGTGTATGTGCCACCATAAGCCTTTGCATTCTTCCATTTTCCCTGCTTGATGAACCATTTCATTCCGGCAGTACATGATGCAAATCTTGAGACAACATCTTTTGCGATTCCGCATACGATCATAACCCATGTAACAAATATAGCGCACCACGCAACATCCATTCCGAATGTTGAACCTGTCGCTTCGTTATATATTTTAATGTACTTATCATCACCATCCGGCTCACATGTTCCAATCTGGCTCTTCGCTGTGCTTATAATCTTGTCAACAATACTCATATTCTATTCCTCACTTTCTGATTTTTTCTGCAATATATCAATAGCCTTAGTAATAACCGCCGGGAGTGGTACACCCATAAGACCAGCGTTCTCGACAAGTGATATCAGTTCGTTCGCAATGAATGCAATGATCACCGCATCTCTGATATAGTTTGTTCCGATAATCAAATCAAGCCTGTACGACACAAGAACAAATACAAGCGTCATGCATTTACGGCATAACCCTTTCCAGCACGTCTTGCTTTCAAGGCTGCCGGTGTCCGTTTTTCTGCTCTTGTGAAACACTCCTGCGACCACAAGACCTGATACATAATCAAGCCCCATGAAAATCAAAAGAGACACCAGTCCGGTGTCCCATCCTCCAAACAATGCTGCTATTCCGGAGCCAACCGCTCCGATCATTGTACATATAAACTGTTTCATGTTTTCATTCTCCTTTCTATGATCCAATCATTCCGCCACCGGGGTTTATAATACTTCCACCAGATTCTATCTTGATTTTTGCAAGATTAATAAATCCGTCATGCAGAGATGCTACAAGCGGATCAAGTAACTTTCTTACATCCGCTATTGTTGACACTTTTGTTTCATCCGGCAGTAACGGCAATGACATTACACCTGCTATATTTGTGAACTCTGCACTGTATTTGTTATCAACATTCTGTAACTTTAATACATCTGCAGACACTGTGTTGATGCTTTCCTTAACATTATTAATGTCTTCAGTATGTTTGTCAGATAAGTTCTTTATAGAAGCCTTTACGGATTCTATATCTGTGTTTACAGCATTCAGTTTATTTTTATTATCATCTATACCTTGTGAAAGTTCAGTATCTTTTTTTGACAATAATGATATGTCATTTTTTACTCCATCAATAGCAGATGTTCTTGCCTGTGTCTCCTTATCAACAGCATTTTTTATATGATCATCCGTCTCTGCCTTTGTGTAAACCGATGACAGCCTTGAATATAATATCTCAAAAAGAGGTTTTACTGTTCCTATATTAATACCATTGATATTAATCTCATACAGTGGGAAGATATCTTCTGCTGCTCCCCAATATATACTTCCTGTCGGATATTCTGGTGTTGCTGCTGTCCCTGCAGATGGTGTACCTTTAATTACTTCAAGTGTTACATTTTCAATGCCAGTGTCTTTTTTGTACTTTGCTACAATAAGATCTTTCCGGTTGTATCCTTGACTGCCGCTGTCAATCATAAGATCGTCATAATCTCCTGCAGGGATCCGAGCATGACACCCTTTCATAACCAGATCCCCACAGGATACTCTTGCAGTATTGACATCGACCATAGTCAACTTGAACATATCTCCAACTGGCAGCACATAGTTATCTTTTCCAATGATTCCAAGATTCAACGCTCGGTCATCATCTGCCGTTACATGATTTACTCCGGTTTTTCCTGTTACTATTTTCATTACTTATCCTTTCCGTGTAGCATCACCTACACTATATGATATATCAACTGTATCATCATCTAACTTGACTATTATATTTGTGATACTGCTTATTACATAGGAATCTGTCACGCTTTCATATCCGCCAATTATATCACCTATATGTTGCTCAGTATCACTGCTTGTAACTGCAAATGCATCAGCTCCTATTAATTCCTGCAATCTCTCTGTTCCACCAGAGACAAGGTCCTCATCAGATTCTGCAGATGTGTTCTCATAAGTACTCACATATTCTTCCACTCCATATAGGCTTTGAGATGTACTTATATTCCCATTTGCATCAGCATATAAATGCACTACAGTTCTATCCTGAAGTTCTCCTTTACCAAGACATATAAGATGATTTACACCTCTATATGTCTTCTCAATAGTGAAATTAATATCGTTCTCGTTGTATTCTATCCGGTCGGAATAATCAACTAACGGCACATATGATACATGAACTATTCCATTTTTAACGATTAAGTACAAATTCATACCTATAGCTTTACCAAGCTTAACTAACCCGGTATATAGATCTATGTATCGGTCAAACCGAAATGTTTTTACTGTGTATCCAATACGTTCGGCAGCAAATACCGCTGACAGTCCACATAAATTTATAAGATCCTGAATAATGTTTCCAGCATCTCCTGATACAATCCGATAGGCTGCCCCAGCCGGAGGCTCTATGATCTTACTCATAAGTACTCCCCTGAAACTTCTGCCTGAATATCTGATTTCATTATTCTCCGTTATCACTTTTACGGAATCTACAACACCACCATACTCCGTATCATTGACATACCACCAATAGCCTCCACGCATGACATTATTCTTAATACCAACTGTGATCTCAAAATTCTTCTCATTTGCAATATCAAGATCAATATTATAATGATGCAGGCAACCTTCATCATTAAGATTTCGGTCTGTATAGATCACATCCAAATCGGTTCACTCCTTTCAGCTTTCAAAAGCAAATCAAAATTAAAATCCGCATTCCAATATATAGTCTGTTCTCCGGATTTAATTTTGTGAAATATATCATTCTTTCTGTCTCTGAATCGGAATATATTTACAGTTGCTCCATTCGTTTTATACAGCCTTATAGTCTGCCGTATTGAATCAATCTCTACTCTTTCACTAGCCTGAATAGTATAGTTTAACGCATATATATGACCACCTATTGATATAGCCGGATTCTGCGCATATCCATAGATGGTCATAATAAATTCTGCCTCATTAAAATTACTATTTGCAAACTGTGTAGCATTCCCTGGTGAAGCGGAATAATCATATTCATAACCATATGAATATCCACGTCCACTATCGTCTGATTCTATCGTTTCATATCGATACTGAAACAATTCCTCTTTCACCCATGTATCTGCAACTGTTACAACCTTTAAAGATAACTTTGTATATGGTCCTACCAAATACTCTGACTTATCACTTGCATAGATGAAACATTCAAGGTAATAATTGCCAATATACAGTTTCCCAGGCACTTCATTGATGACATCCTGTTCAAACAGTTCAAACATATCATTCTTTACATTCCTGCATATCCTCGGAGTCGGGCAACAAATAGTGATCGGAAGCGTCTTTTCTGTAATTTTCTTTCGAAAATTCTCTACACTTTTCCGATCACTATCATAGATCCACTGATAGTCTCGAAGGTCATTTTCGTTTGCAAAGATATATTTCTTTCCAAATTCAAGAACATTCCCCTGACTATTTACATATTTTATATTCTCAAGCATATGTTCTCACCATCCTTCCAAATTCTCTACCATCAATCTTAAGCTTCGTACCTTCTGTAAGTGCTCTTACCATGTATTCATACATATTTTCATCAATATGTCTTACCACATCAAGAATCAAATACAGAACCTTTGATAACTCTGATTCATTGTCTACTGTTCTTCCTGTTGCTGCTGCCATCTGATCTGCTACCTTACTGATCCATTCTGTATTCTTCTCAAGCGGCACAACAGCCTCAGCTCCATTACCTTCAAGTATACCGACCTGACCTTTCTTAAGTACACCACCTTCTGCAAGCTGTGGTGCATTCAATTTATCAAGCTTATTAATTGATACTCCAGGAATCGCATTAATAACGGATATACAAGCATTGATAGCTGATATAAACCCATTAATGATCTTAGTCGCTGTACCTAATATGCCATTGATAGCTGCTGTAACGGCCCCCTTGATGCCATCTGCGATAGCTGTTCCGACCTTGGAAAAGATATCCTTAATCTTCTGCCATGTATCTGAAAAGAACTTAACCATCGGTGAAAATGCATTCTTGATACCAGCCCAAGCCTTGCCGAAAATACCACTAAACCATGTGCCAACAGCTGAGAATATTCCCTTGATGCCGTTCCATATTCCGCTGAAGAAACCAGTAACAGCAGACCAAACACTCTTAATTCCATTCCACGCTGTTGTAAAGATGCCTTTAAAAAACTTTCCTACTGCTGCAAATGCTGATTTTATACCATTCCATATGCCTTTAAAAAAGGCAGGTGCTGCATTCCAGACTTTCTTAATGCCTTTCCAAGCCATTGAAAACGATTTACGACAGTTGTTGATAACTGCCATAATTGCAATAATCGCCGCTTCCAATGTGATCTCAAGCATCTCGCAATACCATTCAAGTATCGGTTTCAGCACTCCGAGTATCTCTTCTGATATCAGACTTATCACCTCAACGAGCGGAGGCAGGATCATATTGATAAGTTCCATTAATGGATCCAATATCATTAAGATCAGATTTATAATTGGATTAAGCAGATCAAGTATTGGTTGCAATAATTCCAGTACCGGTTGCAAAATTGAAATCAAAATAGGAAGAATCTGCGACACTATCTGCACAATAGGCGGTAAAAGCATATCGATCAAATTCGTAAGCGGTGGCAAAATCGTTTGAACTATCTGCAATAATGGTGGTAACAGTGTATTAACAAGGGATAATATAGTAGGCAAAATAGCTTGCAAAGTTCCGAATATAGACTGTAATGCAGATGTAAGTGTCTGCCCCAGCTCTCCACCTATACCCGGCAACAAGGTTTCAAGTATGCCAGGAAGGTTATTCACCAATTCGGACAGCAACGATGTTGCGCCCTGTATAAGTGATGGCAGTATCTGTTCTATAAGTGGCGGTATATATGGTGCCAATTTCTGTGCAAGACTTGATATACCTGTAACTATCCTTGGCAGTGTGTCTGCTATTCGTGGTACAAGGTTATCAGCTACAGCCATCGCAGAATCAACAAGGTTATTGATCAGCACTCCCATGTCCTGTGATGGGTCGGCCATTCCTGTGAGCAGATTAGCCCATGCGGACTTCATCATGCCAATAGATCCCTGTATTGTAGTGGCTGCTTCTTTTGCGGTGGTTCCCATAGCTGCAAGAGCCTCTTCCTGCGTCATAGTTCCATTCTTCACTGCCTCAGCCGCTTGTTCAGCAGTGAGTCCAGATATTCCCATCTCGACCTGAACGGTGTGAATAGCCTCAATCATCTTATCGAATGACACACTATTGACGTTATCTGCAGTCACAGTCATGGTGTCACCAAGTACACCAGAATCATTGATAAGCCTTGCCATCTCGGACGCAGTACCACCATAGCCAAGCTTGAGATTATCTAACATCGTGTAGTTTTGCTTAGCAAAACCCTGATATGCATTCTGTATAGATGCCATATCAGTTCCCATCTTGTTGGCATTATCAGCCATATCTACAATAGCTGTGTTTGCAGTTTCAGCCGCCTTTTCCGTGTCATCGCCCAATCCCTGGAGCAGCGACGCTGAAAAGCTTGTTACAGTGTCCATGTACTCATTCGCCGACAGTCCCGCCGTCTTATATGCATTATTTGCATACTCAACTACCTTATCTGAACTGTCCTTGAACAGTGTCTCAACGCCACCAACAAGCTGCTCGTAGTCCGAATACTGCTCTACTGCACTCTTTGTCATTGCAGTTAAACCAGTCGCCACAACGGTAGCTGCGACTACTCCAATCTTAGCCGCCGCTACTGATACTTTAGCTAGTGCTTTTACTGATGTAAGAGCACCTTTACCTATGGCTGAAAACATTGACTTCATTTTAGCCTTGATATCCACTGTCTTCTTTCCAGTCTTATCAAGGTGCTTGTCTACCTTCTTGTGCGTCTCACCAGCTACATATCCAATGTCTGCATAGGCTTTCTTCATAGCTTCAGATGCACTCATCCCCTGTTTTCTATACTCTGCTGCAGCTTTTCCCACATCACTTTTTAACTGGTTGACTGTCTTTCCTGATTCGGCTGCTATTTGTGACAAACTTTTACCTGTATTAGCATTGCTTTCCGATATCTCCGAGTTGTTTTTTATAGCACTTCTGCCTATAGACTGGAATATCCTACTCAGCTTACTTTGCGTCTTCTCAGCAGTTTCACTTGTCTCATTTAAGCTTTTCTTAGCCTCATCATTTTTTATGGCAATCTTTCCCAGTATCTTAAATACTTCCAAAAGGGTCTCCCCCTTTCCTCGATAATAAAAAATAGAGACACACGTTCTGTGTGCCCCTATGGTTTAAAGTTCTCTATGATTGACATAGAATCCCTTATGGTTGTTTCAAGTTCGCCTCTGCTCTCAAATGCTCCTGATCCGACAGGCTGCGAATTGCCACCTGATGTGCCATACAGCCTTACCTTGAAGTCATTGAATGATATGTTCTCCCAGCACTTATGGATATACATATCCCAGAGCTTATCATCATCGTCAAGACGCACAAACGTGCATACAAACTCATCAAAGCTCTGATTGTCTATCATCGTATCAAGCAGAGTGTACGGATCCGCATATCGTTTAAATATGAGATCCATGAACTTGAGATAGCCTACTGTTTCTTCTCGAACAATCTTGAAACAACCTTGATAAAATCCGCAAAGCCCGGAAGTGTGACTGCATCATATAACATCTGTGTGAATACAGAGAGATCAAGATCTGCTATCTCATCCACAGTCATTCCTGACAGGTGTGATAAGCAGACAAATACCTCACGCTGACAGTCTGACAGCTTAGTCAGAATCACATCTGCAAGCTCGAATGCAAGACCAATACCCACATTCTCGAGGAACTTCGATGTGTCCTCATCATCCTCGCCATCACCAGCAAACTTCTCACGTTCTTTTGCAATAAGCTCTTTGAACCCATTGCCGCTGAATGAATCTTTGAAGTCTTTCACTCCAAGCTTGCTGAACAGCTTCAGGAATGCGGCTATATCTGTAGCCTTTGGATTTCTAAGTGTATATGGCTTGACCTCCTGCACAGCTTCTACTGCCTCGGCATCTTCAACTACTTCTGCATTTTCTACTACTTCTATATCTTTGTTCTCTTTTATCTCGGTTGTTCCCATAATTGTCTCTCCTTTTCTATGTCAATTAGTCTGTTACTTCTGTACTGGAATCTATAGACTGCTGAACCTGCTCCGTTGTCGTGCCGGTAGGCAGATAGATGTGGTATGGCAATGTATCAGCTGCCGGTGACAGATTCGCATAGCACTCAACAGTCAGCGCAAATGTGCCATTCTCCTTGTTCTTGCCCTCTATCTCAAGGCCTGATGTACAGAGCGCATTGTCAAAGATCACGATAACAGGACGACCATCTAAGAATCTTCCAATATATCCGAAGTTCTCAATATAATCATCCTTTTCAATTCTTGCCTTGGATTCGATCACATCGTATCCTTCCGCTGTTGATGTGCCATTCTGTCCGATAATAGCCATCTTGATCGTCTCAGGCGACAGCTCCACCATGTTAGTATCCATCTGTGCTGTCTCGCCTATCTTAACTGCCAACTCCTTAACCTTAACTGATGCACCATCGACCTCTATATCCTTGAGCTCAGGCTTGATTGACAGCTTTGTGCCGCCGGATGTTGCACCAATCAGAGATTCAGCAAAGTTCCATGTCTTTTTTGATGCGTCATACTTCAAGCCTTTGTGAATAGTTCCGGCACCAAACACAATATTCTTCGGTGTCTTGCTTGTGATACCGGATGACTTGAACTCTTCAAAAGTTAATGTATCTGCCATATTATAATCACCTTCCATTCTTATATTCCTTGATTGTTAAATTGATCTGTATACGTTTGAGGTCTGCATCCCCTGTTGACACCGGTGACGCATTCCCATAAAAAACGGCAACCCCCGCACCACTTGCAAGGATTGCCGTCCGTTCAATATTCTGTTCTATCTTCTGCTTGTACTTCTCCAAGCTGAACCATGAGCCTCTTGTGAATCCATCTATGATGAATGTTATTTCCTGACATCCATCCTCTTCAGGAGTATCACCCTCGGAGTATTCACCGACAAAATATGCCTCCGGTGGGTCATCCTGCCACTCCATAAATGCATATGGTATCTCTAGTTCATCTGTGAGTACACTGTTGATATATGATAATGTTTCTGTCGTCAATCGTCACCACCGCCTTACTCACTGAACGTCTGATTGAGGATAGAGCCAAGTCGCTTGATGATCTTGCTCTTGGTCTTGTCAAAGGCTTTCTGTAAAGGCCTGAGAGGCTTTTTACCATGAGTTGTGTGCCAGTTGCCACGCTCATCCTTATAAGCCCATGGTTTTTTGCGTCCATTACCTTTCAGTGCGTATTCACCTGTTCCATACTCTTCCCAGATAGCATTCTCAAGAGGATTACCGATAACAGCCTCGCCCTTATCTTCATCTACATGATGCGTCCATGCACCTTTTGTCTGTCCTGTGTCTACTCTCGTCTGTGCTCTCTTCGTCTGAGCCTCGACCTCTCCGGCAGCTTCGTACAGAAAGGCAATAACAGCATCATCCAGAGCCGCCTCAACCTTTGTTCTGTTGTCTGTGAACTCCACATTTCCCATTACTGCCCTCCTGTATACTTCAGGTAAATCTCAAGCTGCTCATGCATGCCCATGGGGTCATCTATCAGCATGATGTCATATACCTGACCATTAATCACCATACGGCTATTCTCTGACTTTATCATGTCACTGAGCTGTTTATAATCAGCTATAAACATATGCGTGGATTCCTGTACCTTGGCATTGTATGTTGTGTACTTGCTGTCACCGCCTGAGAGGTCAAGCCATCCGGTCAAGGTATCTTCAGATATCCATGTGACTTCCTGTTCGCCTATCTCATTTCTGGTTATGCTTTTAACCTGTATATCTGCAACTGCATTTCCGCCTATTCCTCGCATCTCAAAACCTCGCTTTCATGTACGGTTTTAAGAAACCAAGAAGTGACTTTGGATATCCCATAAGGGAATTGTCGCCGTCCATATTGAAATAGGTCACAGAATGCCTACTGATGGTCTCAGACTGTACACCGACCTTATCCCGGTTGTTCAGGTCCCATGAAAGCATGTTGGCTACTCCAAGCTTGATATCCATCGGATATACTATCTTTGTCACCATGGCGACCGGTTCGCTTACAAGCTTCTCATTCACCTCTATATGTCCATTGTCCATATCCACAGCTTTGATGGTGTACAAGCCATCGTTGTAGCGTGACTCTGACACCTGTATAGTGTCGCCAACCTTGAACAGCTCAGATGCATACTGAAAGCCTGTCATAGCGTCCACAGGAGCCACAAACCGCCTGTTCCGATCCTGGAAGTTGTTGTTTGTATACTTTCGGATCAGGAGCTCAAGTGCCTGAAGCTTTGCTTCAAGCACCTTATCCTTTACTGCACCAGTATCAACATACTCTTTCAGTTCATCAACAGACATGATCATACGATCACCACCTTACTGCTCTGTAACTGTATAACCTTCATGCTCCATGAACCAGTCTGCCATACGCTTAGATGTAATCTCTGCTTTGCCGTTTGCAAACTGCACACCACCGGCACCGATTCCACAATATGATGGGTTTTCATTTACTGATACAATCCATTTTGGTTTCTTTACTGTTGCCATATCCTGTCACCTATCCTTTCTTTACGCAATCTTGATGTTACGAAGCGCACCTGCATGCTGTGTGTTTTTAAGAACTGTAGCTGCAATCATCTCTACTTCAGCATCCTTTACTGTTCCCGGCTTACTGAAATCAGGCAGATACTGATCAATAACTGAACCACCATTCAGGCTGATTCCGTGGAATCCATCGTTTACATCAAACTTGACTGCATAGATATCTGTAAGACCTGTTGTTTCTGTCTGTTCAGCTCCAAGCTTTCTCTTAATGCCTTTCTTAACAACAGAATTTGCAACAGCCGATCCGCTTGATACTGTGTAATGATTCTGCATATCGATAAGCTTCACTCCATCAATCGTAGTGATACGCTTTCCGAATGCTTCCTCACTCTCAGTCTTGTATCCAAGGATACGGGCTACAGTCTGAATCTTTGTGATCATCTCTGTGTTTGTAAGCACTGCATCAGCATCTGTAGTCTTGACAAGAAGGCTCAGTGCCTCATAGAACTCATCAGCATTAGACTTGATCGCTGTGATAGATGACAGATCAATAGCCTTGTCTGTGCCGTACTCTGTCGTTGTTCCGGCGATCATAGAATCAAGGCCCTGAAACTCAGGATGATCACCAGATGCTGTTGTGGTTGCATCTCCATTAATCAGCGTGTAGTGGAATAAAGACACGATTGCCTTGATATGTTCCTCGATCTGATATGCCATGTTGTCAAAGTTACCAGCAACCTTATTGAGCACTCTGTCCATCTGAACTGCTCCGCCCATGATCGCAAGATTTGCTTCGCACTCCTGCTTTGTAGCTGCTGATGCAGTATAAGAACCGCCTATCTTTCTAAACTCCGCTGTAGCTGGAAGTACCTTTCTGAGATACTTATACTTCATTGTTGAGCCACCGCCTGATGCTGATACACAGTCATCAAATGTCAGTGACTGTAATACTGTTGACTGTCTAAGAAAGATATCCACAATCTGTGAAAATACCTTGTCACTCATACCTTTCTTAAGTTCTTCTAATGTCATTGCCATAGTTTTCACCATTCCTTTCTTTTACTGGTTATTATTTGCATTTTCATACTGCTGTTTTAATGCCTCTGCAAGTGTCTTCGGCTCACTGTTATATGCGTTCGGATCACCCTTCGGAAGCTGATTTTCAAAGATGGTCTTATGGCTTCCAGCACTTTCAAACTGGTTCGGAAGCTGTGTCTTGAGATCTGTAAGCATGCTATCCCATCCTTTGATGTTGCCATCATCGTCCAGTTTAAGCTCCGTATTCTTTTCTTTCAGGTTTGCCTTTAATTTGTAAGCAACATAATCAACATCACTTACATGAGCAGATAATAACGCAACCTTAATAGCTGAATTAACTCTCGTTTCCTCAAGTTCCTGCTGCAATCTTGTATTTTCAGCTTCATAAGTAGAAATCTTCTGCTGCATCCCCTCATCGCCTTTAGATGCTTTTTTCAGTTCCTCAATGAGCTTATTTGCATTGCCAATCTCCGTGTCTTTGCCGGTGATCAGTCCATTGAGTTTTTCAAGTTCGGAATCATACTTCTCTTTGCTGACGTACTTGCCCTCGGACAGATCTGTATATCTTACATGCTTGAGCTTGTCTGTCTCTGTGCTGTTTTTCTCGTCAATCTTCGCCTGTACCTGTTTGTACAATTCTTCTCCTAACAGTTCCTTTAATTCCATTGTTCCATCCTTTCTTGGCTTTAATCGTAGCCACACATGGCAGTTATCACTCTTGCCGGAGTTATTCTTTATCGGTCACAGTTTTACCGCCTTAAGCCGATTTTGGGCATAAAAAAGACCATGGTAAAAACACGGTCTGAATTATCTGCTATTCCGTTTCTACTCCACTATTACCCAGTCTTCAGCAAGACAATCGTTTATACTCGGCACCCACATGGAGTGTGAACCATCAACACACCTGATCTGCAGATATGGGTTACACTTGAATAAGTCACCCTCGCTGATTCCCCAGGCTTCTGCGGTCTGCTTGTTACATGGTATGCCATCAGGATATCCCTTCTGGAATACAACAAACATTCCTTTGCCATTCCAACCCTTTCTTGCAACTCTGAAGCCCTTCTTGAGCATTTCAAGAGCAATCCCAAACGTCATGTTGTCACATGGTCTGTATGCTTCGTTAAACTGATTCTCCGGCGACCAGCTCTCATATCCATCTGAATATCTTACGAGATAGCCTTCATCTGCTGGATTTTCTTCCGCTGGGATCTGCCATCCTCTGTAATTGTTATAGTCGCCTCTTGTCATCGGTCTTGCCTCAATCTGTTTTGTTCCAATGTACTTCTGCATTCTTTCATCCTCCTATTTTTTTGCATTAAAAAAGCACCATACATCTCTGTACAGTGCTTGTGATCCATCTAGCATTATTTTCTACTCTTCTCCTATATGCCTTTTTCCTGGCTTATATAGTTCTTCTATTACCTTATGCTTTCTATCCCCTCCAACATATCCAGGTCCATACAGTTTGTCCAAATGTGCTCTAACCTCCGAATCTCTAGGCAATGACCTAAATTTTTCTCTCTGCTTATCATATTCCTCATATGATGTAATACTTAAAAACTCTTCTTTTAAAGTCATCTTAATGCCTCCTCTATCAATTTGATCTCATACTCATTGAGCATTGTTTTGTCCTTTTGATACACTCTGAAAAGCTCTGAAATAGCCTCCCACATAAATTCTGTATTTAAATTACCATCTGGGGTGATAGCCTCAGTTACGCTATCAATATATAATCTACCTTGATATTCGCTTATAAACTTATCACCATGCAATATATAAATATTAAATTTTTCACCTGAATCATTTTCATATATTTCCGAAGTAATATCTGCATCGCTTAATCCTTCAGTTAAATATTTCTTATACTCTTCCAAAACCTTAGGATCCAGCATGCGTTCTTCTATCAGATGTCCAAATTCATGGTCTATATCCTCTTTCTCAGCACCTTTAGCAACGTTGATAATGCCGTTTATCACATCACAGCTACTGCCGTTCTGCCCCATATTAAAGGTTACATCAGCCATTGCTTTCTGAACTTTATCCGGTAACTGTGAATATGCGTCAACAACAGCTTTTTCATCTCGAATAATGTTTAAATCCGACTTTGACGCTTTAAACATTATATCTCTTATATTATCACCATTTTTTGTATTAGCAATATCTTTTTCATGCTCAATCTGAAACGACACCTTAAAGTACTTCGTCTGGTACTCTTCAAAATCCTTTGTCTTATCCAACCCGAAGTATTCCGCTCGATCTTTCAGCCGCTGAAGCTCATCATCATCCAATGCCCATCTTGCTCTCTGCAATAAGCAGCACCGGCAATTACAATCCTCTGCCGGATCTCCAAACATTCCAGGAGCCTCGACCTTACGACCACCAGCTTCAAAAGGTTCATCTATTTCACGAATCTGTCCATCAAGCAGTCTATGCAGATCTCTTGTATTGCCGTCAAGCATAGAGTCCCACTGCTTTACTATGTCCGCTCCTTTACTCTTAGCTATCTTTTGAGCATCCATAGCTGACTGTACTTGTATGCGATGTCCTTCCGTCCTTGCTATACGGATTGAATTGTTATAAGCTCTCTGGAATGGTGTATTTGCCATATGCCGTGAAAGCTTACCAGCTACTTCATTCCATGTTGATCCATTGGCTATACCTCTTGATACCTCTGCCCTAACTGCTTTCTTGAGGTATGTCACATCCTCGCCCATTTTGTCGTAGAGTGACTTACTGAGCTTGCTGTCCGTCTGAATAGCTCTCACAACTGCCGCCTGATCTATCGGCATGATGATCGGAATACCTGTCTGCTGCAGGTCATACATGACACCTGTGTATCCGTCTCTATAGCACTTGGTCAGGTAGTCAGACACAGTTGCATATGAGTTAGACTGCAAGTTGCTTAGAGCACCTTCAAGTTGTGCTTTCAAAGCCTCCTGATATTGTTTCTGGTATATGATGCTCTGCAAATTCTCCATGTCAGTTCTTGCAGACAACTCTCTGATCTTCTGCTCGCAATCTTTCAGTGCCTGCTTATATGTATTCTTCAGACTGGCTATAGTTTTTTTCTCGTTATGCAGTTGTTCCTCGATTACTTCTTTCTGTCTCTTGTTCATATTACTCTAACATTGAATCATCAAGCTCGATTGCCCATTTCATGTGTGTCCCGCCGTCACTCGTCATATACTTTTTGCTGTTTAAATCAAACACATAGTGATCGTCTGAATTTTTATTTATATCGCATCTGTACAAACCGTCGATGATTGCATTTTTATCCTTTAATGCGATTGCTGACATTAAAACGAGATTATCAGCAAATCCATACACATTACTTAAATTGTAAGTTATTGATGTGCTATCTGATAATGAGAGCATATAAGTGCCGGCTGAAATATATCCATATACACTTATCTTTTCGTCTGTCCCAATAACAGATGCCTCGCATATACAATATTGTAAGATTGCGTTTTCTTCGGTTCCAAATTTAAAAAGTGCCGCACCAATCTTGCCTTTTGAATAACGCAATGACAGATTCTTTATGCTTGATGAATTTGTTATCATAACCCTACACTGCATATTCGTTCCGGTCGTATTCGTCGATATTGCCTGACCGTTCAGGTATCTTCTTACCTCGAAATAATTTGACACGATCTGACATAGCCAACCGTTATCTGTATTGGTACCTTTGTACAACAACCATTTGCTACCGCTTGTCATAATTTGTAAATCACAACCTAATGCTGTAGCAATCTCCTGCATCTTCTCATCTGTTATATCTGCCTCATATTCTTCCGAGCTGCTGCCCAGTGTAACCTTCGTTTTATACAGTTTTATAGTCTTATACCCTAATATACTCATTATGCCTCCTGTTCTTCATACAAGCCATATATGGCTGTCAGTGAACCGTCTGCCTGTATCGTTGTATCGACATATCCGCTCACTCCATATCCGGCTGTTGGAATCTGCTGAATATTCTTAGCCATCGTGCTAAACGACGCTGTGCTTGCGGTATCAATTCCTTTTTCAGTGATAGCCTCCGCAAGCAATGTCTTGCCATCACTGACAGATTTTTTTAAATCTTCCTCCGTTTTCTGTGTGTTTTTTACAAATTCTGAAAATACCTTACTAAAAGTTGTTGCGGTATATGGAGATGCAACATTAGGTACATAGTCGTCATATGTAGCATCCAAACATGCTGTAAGCATTGGTTTGAACTTCACATTGTTCAGCGTTACACCTTTTTTTATGACGATATGCGGAACTCCAATCATTTTATTTGGTTCAAGAATAAGCCCTTCTGCATAGGCATTTCCAGATGAAGAATCTATATAGTATGTATCAATACTACTTCCAGTCGGTGCGCCCAACAACTTTGTTTTAAATTTTTTAGGTGTAATCCAACCACCAAGACCAAAAATTACATTTTGTTCAGCAGTTCCACTTACTGTATATACTCCTTCGTTATCATTTTTTATAGTAACTCCCATATTTGTAAATGTACTGGCAGCCTTCTTTGGAAGAAGATTCACAATCACATCTTTTGTGCTTGCCTTTGTATCAAGCAAACCATCAACTTCTGTGCATTTATCTTCAAATTTTCTGTTAAGAGTATCAATGCTTGTTCCTATTTCCTTTACAGCTTTGTCCTGCTCATCTTTTAATTGCTGCAATGACAGACGGAACTGTGCAATTATATCTTTTTCCGTCTTATCATTAGTCACTTCTCCGAATTCACAGCCATCGAGAACCTTTCCAACTGCAAGCTCTGTATTGTATTCCTGTGTTATACTTGATTCTTCATCTACCTTAGTAAAACAGATCACAAATCCAACCATGCCAGGCACTCTGCAAGCTGTAGCACCTACAAGCCATGAAAATGTAATGTAATCTTCATCGGTCACAGCTAAGTCATCGACTGCATAACAATCTGTTTCCTTGTCCTCATTCTCATAATTGACCTTTATGCTGAACTCAGACATGTCATTATCCTGATAATATCTCGGCATTTTAAAATGCTTTCTTGTCACATTTTTATCATGATATACTCCGAGTATCTTCTCATTTCCCGGAAGTGTAATCTTTCTCAAATTGCTATCTATTTTGCAATATGTTACATTCTCCATCTTTATTCTTCACCACCAGTCTCTACATTTACCTTTTTCAACAGATCCTGCGCTTTTTTCGTATCGTCTTCTTCCTTTGCCGGCAGCTTGTCTTTGATCTCGTCATAATCAATATCTAACCAATCGCAAATAGACTTAACTACAGTCTCATCATCAAGCACATTCGCAACGCTCAAGATCGTATTAATCTCTGCCTGCTTGGTTTGTGCTTCGGTCAGTTTGATCTGTGCATTTTCCTGCGCATTACTCATAATCTCATGAGTAAACTCAAACCGGACATCCTCAACCTGATATGCGGTTCCATCCGCATTGTTAATCTCATCTACGACTATCTCAACCAGCTTACGCAGCATCTTCTTGAGATTTTTCTCTATCTTTTTTGCTTTCAGATCAAGCAATGAATATGCTGCCTTAATTGCAATGTTTGTAGTTGCACTTGTGTCCTTAAGCCCGGCGGTGTTTAGCCCCATTCCAAACCGGTATATGTTCTTCTCGTCAAGTTCAAGCTTCGCCTGTCGTGCCTGATATGGGACATCAACAGTTTTAATGTCAATTCCGCCCTCTTCCCCCAGACCAACTATCTTCTTTGTCTTAAGGTTTGTCTGAAGCTCATCAAGATTATCTCCCTCAAATCCTTTTATTGCATAGATTGGGGAATCAAAGTCAATGAGATTGTTTGACAGGCTTGAAGCCATTAAGTCATAGTCATCTATAAGTGGTTTCACCGGTTTAAGGCTTGAAATCTGCTTCTTATTGTTATCCAGCCGGATAAATGGGATATACCCAAATCCATCAAAATAAGTAGCATCTTTCTTATCTCCTTGTGTATATAATACATGCGGTCTTGGGTTTACCTGCTTTGATTCATCAAGCTGTATATCTCCACCATCAACCTGAGTATAGAACCATGTTTCTTTTTCATCCCATACCTGTATGCGTTTTATTATCTTCCTACCCTTGTCGATGCGTTCAATGTAATGGTATATCGTATATTTGCATCCATCGTCCGCATCTTTTTCTCTGACTTCTATTACATCCAGCGCATCAGCCGCCGCAAATGCCATCTTATCTTTTGCATTTTTGTATGCATACATATATGCCCAGCCTTTTACCTGACTATCTGTTATACAGTCTGATAGTTCAGATATAAAACTATCATTGTTATTAAAATAGTTATCCATATAGGTCTGTAGCTTCTGATCATCTGCTACAACAAAACGATCACCAGACATCACATACTGAGTACACTGATCTACAAGCTCAGTAAAGAACGGATGCGATATCCTCACATTGCTCCGTGTTAGATCCTCTACTAACTTGCCGTCAGCATTGTAGTAAAACAATCTATACTTCTTTATGTCGTGATCGCCATCATAATAACGTTCGCCTGTTCTGGCAAACTGCTTCTTATCTGATGTTTTGTCATTATCAATCAATACCTTTATTTCATCAGTGGTTAACACCTTTTCACCTCGCTATACCAGCCATGTTCCCTTCGGCTTATCATTCTCATATACACCAGTCAGAGCATCAGGCGCATCATCGTGTGCATTCTTACCCTCTTTCTGATACTTCCTTATTGCTTTTGCAAAGTCTGGCCATCTGTCTTCCCAGTTCACCGGAAAGACTACATTCTGCATTACTCCTGTACTGTTCGACAAGATTCTTGATGTCTTATTCTTTGATTGAAAGAACCACTGTATTTTAGTGTGGGTATTCCCTAATGCTTTCAATTCTCTTATTACATTCCTGCTGAATCCACGACCGCCATTGTTACTTTCTATCAAAGCATTACCGACATTATTCTTAGTCAACATCTGAGCTGTCGCTGGTTCAGTCACTTCCATAGGTGCCTTTGTATATAAAACATCAAGTATGTAGTATGTACTCTCATACATGCCATAACAAATAGAACACAGATAATCACTACCTGTGTCCGCTGTATCTGTATAATTCAATATATATTTGAACAGACTATTGCCCTTACTATCCCTTGGAATATCCGTATATGTCTTAATATGGCTGTATAATCTGCCTTTGACATCTATTGGCTCCTGCTGATAATTCGCAAGGACTATATCCTTATTCATGTTCTTTGTTTTTATCTTGTAGTCCTTATATGACAGGATAGCTTCACAGAGCATTGTTCCATCGTCTTGTACTGCCTTATAATTGATATGTACTACATCGTCATAATTTGCAAGTACATAACCGGCTAGATCCTTTGTTGACCATCTTGTCATTATTATGATAATCTTGAAATCATTCTCAGTTCTGGACAGCATTGTATTGTTAAACCAGTCAATCTGCTTCTGCAATACTGATTCGTTGTAGGCTTCCTCACTGTTCTTGATAAGATCATCTATTATCATAATATTACAACCAAATCCGGTTGCTGTTCCTGTTGGAGAAGTTGCAAGGTAATTAGCCTGTTGGCTACCCTCAAGGCTCCATTTCTGTGCTGCAGCCTCCCCATACTTTATCTTTGTGCCAGGGAATATATCTCCATATGTCAGAATGCCCTCTGTAGGCTTTTCTGCTATAACATCCCTGACAGCCTTTGCAAAGGTTCCTGACAACGTCTCATTATATGAACCTGTCATAACCTTTTTGTCTATACCATATTTACCGAATAGCCACTGGACAAATTTGGTAGCCGTTCGTGACTTTCCATGTCGTGGTGGCATATTTACAACCATTATCTGTTGTTCTGCATCTTCCACGAACCACTGTAGCTTATCTGCAAGATCATGCAGAAAGCCTCTGTCGTTACTATAGAAATCAGGAGAAGTCAGCTTGCAATACTGCCAGAACTCTCTCCTTGATAGCTCTATCTTTAGCTGTTGCTGTAATAAAGGGTCATGTCTATCATACGTCATCAATAAGTTTCTTCAATTCTTCGGTTGTAAGCCCCTCAAATGCATTTGGTGTGGTATTCTTCACTTCCACCTTTTCTGTGAACATACCCAAATGCTTACCCAGGAGCTCCAATGCCTGTATCTTGCTGTAAGGCTTTATTTCAAAGCCGTCTCGACCCTTTTTTATAACTGCAATAGCTTTCTTCTGATCTTCTGTAAGTTCATCCGTCAGGATAGGCTCTACTGTCCTGTATTTCACCTGATTGCCGTCCTCGTCAAGTACCGGGACCATGTTTCCATCAACCTCTACCATAGCGTCCTTTTCAACCACTCTTGCATAGTCAGATGCTTTTGCAAATGCAATCAGTGCTAGTTCTCGTAGTACACTGTCCTGAGTAATCTCTGTGCGTTTTTCACGCTCTTTCTGACGTTCCTGAATATATGTTTTGACGTTAGCATTTGTTAGCAATCTACTTGCATTAACTCTTGCGGTCTCATCCTTTTTCACAGATGGATAAGCAACCTTATAAGCTCGTGTGCCATTAAGGTCAATCAGGTATTCATCACAGAATCTCTGCTGTTTAGCTGTCAGCTTAACCATAATGTCACACCTTCTTTCTATTACTTCTATTTCTTTCTCGCTCTCTTCGGGATCACAATCTTGTACAGCGGTTTACATACACTCTTTACTTCCCCACCCAACTTTATAGTCGGTTGAAGTTTGTATATCTTAGTGCACTTAACCATCACCTTTATCATGGCTATCGGTAATGCCAATCTGCCAAGTACAGGATGTATGTATTCAAAACTATATTCAGGTCTCACGACCTCAAACCTTTTAATCTCACTCATATCACACCTCAAACAAAATAGCCCAGTGGCAAGAGATTATCATTCACATTAAAGGGGTGGGAGAGGGTTTGTATAACCACTGGGCATAAGAAAAGGGACACAACCTATGGCAACGGCTATGTCCCTTATGAATCAATACTATATAATTTTACCACTACAGTATATCACAGTTGCTAGGTGCTATTCGGTGCTAAATGGTGCTATTTGGTGTCAACTTTTCAAAATCTTTATCCGAAATGCTTCAAGAGCAACTCCATGAATATGTTTTGTCCTGTCATATGAATACTTTATTTCAGATGCTATATCCTTTAATGACTTGTACTCTATATACTTCTTAAACAGAATCTTCATGTAGATAGGATTGTTCAAACTGTGGATCTGATTGATCACTCTATGCTTGAGTTCCGCAAATCTGGTAGTATCCTCCTGCAACTCTCTCTCAAAATCAACATACTTCGCTACTTTCACGCTCAATGATTCAGATGCACTTGTCTGTACCTTTTCCTTTGAATAGTCAAATGCTCCCAATCCTATGGCATTGTCTTTAAGGCTATCTAATTCTATCTTCTTCTGCTGTATTTTCGTATCAAGCATTTCTACCTGCTTCAGGTACTCTTTCGCTATATTCACTACCTTATCACCTCACTCACTTGTTTTCCCTGATGGAAAACTCTATTCCGGTTTCTTCCCTCAGTGCATCTATGAAAGCATCCCAGATCACATCTCCATCACATATACACTCTGTCTTCAAATTGAATCGGTCAAAGAACTGTTTGATCCTTTTCTGCCCAAATCCAAACTCATCTCTCAACACCATACAAGACATAATCAGCACAGTATCGATCGTATTCATCTTGATCTTCTCAACTGATTCTTCCAGTTGTGCTTGATTGATCTCTAACGGAATGAACATAGCTCTCCTTACTGCAAGCTCTTTCTTAGCCTCTTCCATGCCCTTATCCTCGATCAGCTTCATGATCCATATTGCACCAGCCATTCTTGCCTCATGTAACTTTCTATCCGACTTAGCCATGATAATTCACCTCACTTCTGATCTGATCCGTGATGTGCTCCCACTCACGGATGAATCTGAACGCCCATAATGCCGGATATTTCGACCTGCCAAGTTTATCTGATATTCGACTTGCTCTATTCCATTCTGGCTCACTTGCTATACTATCTGGTATTCTTGGCATATCTTACACCTCCATTTCTAATAAATCCGGATTGTCAAAAATATTGCCGATAACCTCTACTGTGTTTACCGAATCATCCTCATCATTAAAATTCCAATAGATTTCCCACAATGATATATAATTATCGTTTTCGCAAGCATATAAAATGTTTCCACATCCTGTAATACGCATGATATTGGCTTGTATTTCTTCCCAATCAATATTTTTTCGATATCCAATGCCAAAGCCGCCACATGTAAATTTGATAACTCCTCTATGTCCTAAGAGTTCCACAATATCATTCTCCCAAATAAGATTACCATTCTTATCTTTTAAGCCTGTGCATTGGCAGATTGTGGATGGGTCTACTTCAATGGCATATATTTCAGCAGTCCACATATTTTCTTCTAAATAATGAGTTCTTAATAAATTTTCATTATCTTTTATCAGAATTACCGTTTTCCCTTCAATTTCAAAAGGTACTCCTTGCACCCATTCTCCGTTATCAACTCTCTTTGCCTTGAATAAATATCTATCATTCATCGTTCGCCCTCCTGTTCCATGCTTTAACTTCTTTTCTCTCTGCGGCATTATAAGAACCCGCCCATGTTCCACCGCTTCTTCCGTGACAATTATTGCAGATAATCTGTGCCCAGCAGCCTTTATCTTCTCCCGGTATGCGTTCGTAATTTATATATCCTTCTCCTCCACAGAACGGGCATGGTTTTAATTTTTTATACATTCATCCACACCTCCCAATTCTATTAATTTACTTTCGTACCATTCTGCTTTTTCTTTGTCCTCCGCTCCGTTCTTCTTGTCTGCTCGGAAACGGTACTTGTATGCGTTGCACATGCAGAAATGCTTAACAGCTTCCTTGCCGAACATCGCTATCATCACATCGATGCATTCATTTTTTCCCTGATAGTGTGCCGGGTGATTTACGTTATCTTTTTTCCCTTCTCCGAACAAAATTTGATAATTTCTTTCGATTTCTTCCGGGTATATATCCCATCTTTCGTAGCACGTTTCTGGTGATATATCGTTCAGTTTGCATCCGTCGCATCCCAATTTTATGCTTAAACAGTGTTCCCTGATTCTTTGCGCCTTTTGTTCTATCGTCATTTCCATTCCGTCCATCTACCTCCTAAGATCCATTCGAAACAATGATTTATTTGCCATATAATCTAATTTGTTTCATTTTTTTAACGAATAGCTTCATCTCATATCCGGTCAAACCAACGCAAGTATTGCCAATATTTTTCTGATCCATCAGTTCGGCATCGTAAGATTGTAGAATGTGTCTCCCAGAACCCTTATGACAGATAGCTACTGTCTGGACAAAACCATACTTATCATCTTTTCTTTTATACCTTACTCCATACTGATCTTCTTTTACTTTAATAAATCCAATTTTTTCTAATTTATCATCTACTGTTTTAAATAATTTCATTCTTTTCTCCTTTACCTTATATCTTCTTTCCGGATCATCTCTTTGATATCCGTATTTGTGAAGCTCTCACGATACCCTCTACAGCTCATAAGTACATGATGCTTGTATCTTTTTATCACTGTCCACTTCTTCCATCGTATGATGAAATTCCGCCCACTGGTGGTTTCTTTTGTATGGATCCGCACGACCTGCCCCGGTCGGCAGATCATGTTGTATGTAATTTCTATCTCAAAATTTGTCATGTTGTTTCTCCTTTCTCTAAACAAAACACAACTGTCCGTTCTCTTCTTCGCCTATCCTCATGTTTGGCATCCTCTTTCTTACACAAAGCTCCGGAAGATTCGATCTCACCATCGCCGCCGGTATAGGTGGACAAACTGCATTTCCACATCTCTTAACCTGTTCACTTCTTGAATATGTCTTACCTGTGCTGTCATGATCTATGATGTAATCATCCGGGAACCCTTGGCATCCATATAACTCCTTCGGCTCAAGCATTCTGAGACCAATATCCACGATCTGATACTCAACACCTTTGATTGTTACCAATCCAAACCGATCTCTTGATGTCACTGTATCAAGTGGCTGTTCTATATCCTGTCCTGTACCCTCACCATAGTATTTAATCAGGAATGCTCTGACCTCTCCAAAATGTCCGGCTGATGTTGTCACTGTATGCAGTGGCTCTCTCTCATCCTGCCCAATCCCTGTCTTGTAAAACTTACTGAGGAACGAAGTCACAAGGCCATATCTGTTTGAGCTGTCTACTGTCATGATCGGATTCTCTATACCTTGACCTCTTACCGCATCTGAGGTCTCTGAATGATATTGGATAAGTGTAGGGCTTATGAGACATTGCTGATTTCCTGTGGTAATCGTATGTATCGGTTCTCTGCAATTTCCACCGGGATGATTGGTTGTATTTGTCCCCATATAAGGTGCAAGTCTTGGTTCTACAACTCCATATCCATGCTTGCCTGTGATTGTTGGCATCGGATCTCTTATATCGCTTCCGAAATGGTTTTCCCTATTCACCGATAAATATGGTTCCACTAATAAGTGACTTCCTATGGTTGTTATCGTTCCTAAAGGCTTTCTGATGTCCTGTGCATCATTGTTAAATTTACACTGAATAATGAACGGCTCCGGATTATCCAGGACAAACTTCTTCAGCCCTCTTGCAATCCTCTGCATAGTCTTTGGCGCAAGTGGTCTCACCGCCCGGATACCATACTTCTCCTTGATCTCCTCTGATGTATCAAAGATACTTGGACATGGTAGACTAAAATCAAGCTGTGTATATGCTCCAACATAAGGTTTGAGCAGTCCCATCTTGACCTCTTCGCTGTCTGTCGGTGCATGTGTAGGCTTTGGCCACATGATAGGTACTCCATCACATCTTGCGATCATAAAGAACCTTTTTCTCTTGGTCGGTGCTCCGTAGTCTGCCGCCACAAGTTCTCTGAACTGTACTTCATATCCCAGATCATTAAGTTGCTTTACAAACTGTCTGAATGTATCACCTTGCTTTGCCCTTATTGGATGATGTCCTCTGTTGAGTGGTCCCCATGTCTTGAACTCTTCGACATTCTCAAGCATAATCACTCTCGGTCTCACAAGTGCCGCCCATCTGCATGCTACCCATGCCAGCCCTCTGATGTTCTTATCCTTTGGCTTGCCACCTTTGGCCTTGCTGAAATGCTTACAGTCTGGGGAGAACCAGGCAAGAGCTACCGGATGCCCCTCACATGCTTTCACTGGATCAACCGCCCACACATTTTCACAGTAGTGCTTTGTGTTTGGATGATTGGCCTTGTGCATCCTTATGGCTTCCGGATCATGATTGATTGCTATATCAACACTGTACCCTGTAGCCATCTCAATTCCTGTTGATGCTCCGCCACCGCCGGCGAAGTTATCAACTATAAGTTCTCCGTTTATCATGGTTGCACCTCCGGGTAATCATAAATATTCATCTGTACCGCTGGTTCATCTTCCCATGCGACACCTATATAATCTAACACTCTTCCCCAACCGAACTTTTCTCCTGTCTCTGGATCCGTGCAGCATCTATACATATAAAACTCCCATTCTTTGGGATTCCGCTCTCTGAGCCTGTCAAACCTGTGTGGTCGTTCTTCCATGTGGATTCCGAAACCGCACATACTGCAGCCTGTCCTCTGTGCTCCTGTTGTCATAAGTTCTCCGTTATCATTCACAATCTGACCATATATAGCCGGTATGATCGTATCAACCGGTTCATACGGTATTACATTTCCATCCTCCTTGTCCTTGCTGTATGGCTGCTCATAATAAAGCTTTGCAAACACATCTGTGTGATCGTGATACCAGGCATCCATCTCCTGCGCAAGTCTTAAAATGTCATATCTGAGGTATGGTGCAAATGGTGCTGATCTCATTACGGTCTTGCCATAATAATTGCATCCATGGTCTGTCAATGCCTCTTCTCTTTGTCCACCTTCTGATGCCATCATCCCAAGAAACGGATAACTTGAATGTACTTTTGCCCAGTCATCACAAGGTTTTTCTTTAAGCCAGTAACAGCAATCATTTGATACCTTAAAGTTCGGTTTGTAATACATAACTCCTTCATTCGAATTTTCATATCCGCCGAACAGATTGAGCCACTTCTGCGGAAGCTTCATACGGCTGTTTTTCTGGAAGTGTCCAAGCTCTCCACATTCCCCTGTGATTATTGCATGCCTGACTGTCTTATTGTTCTCTGTCGGATTCTGAAGCAGTGCTATCTTACCTGCTATCCTTTTGCTGATAACCGGAAATCCAACTTCATTGAGCACTTCTACTTTTGTCTTAAGCGGCTTCAAAATCGTTACTCCAAGAGCTTTGTGTACCCTCTGTATGCTCTTATCTTCCAGAGATGATACCGATACCGCTGGAACATTGATTCCTATCGACTTCAAGAATACGTGTAATGTGATACTATCAAGTCCACCCACACTCACATGAGCATTTTTATCTCGCTTGTCCATCTGCTCTATAAACTCATATGCTCTTAATTTTGATCGTGCAACTTTGACCTCATACGGTTGTCTCTGTAACGCAATCATGCGATCTCTCGCTTCTTTCTTTCGCTGCTTGTACTCAGCAAGCCCCTCATCTGGCTTATCAATGTCCAGCTCTCCATCCTCGCCAAATACACGAAGGATCAAATCGTCTTTTTCTTCATTCATTTTTTTAAAAGGAACCCGATATATCGTTACCCCGGCCGGAGGTTCGGCTCCTTTCTTTGATTTATTTTTATCTGCTCCGGAGTTCTTTCAACTCCTCAAGCATATCTGCGATCTCTGTATGATACTGTCTGTTTAGTTCAATAGCTGTATCATCTGCATCTTCCAATCCAGCATGTTTTGCTTCCCATCTCTCATGCTTTATAGCTTCGTCAATCTCCATCATCTGCTACCTCTTCAAAACTACCGGATCCACAACTTGGGCACACTGCTGTATGTTCATATGCCGGCTGTCCCTGATATTCACCGATGCACTCCCGGATCATGTCCGGCTCTTCGAACTCTGCCTGACAGTCAATGCATTTATACATCTTCACCGCTCCAATCTAATTTCTGACCGCATCTATCGCAACGATCAGATAATTCTCCACAACACAAGACATTATCGATTTTGGATATAATTTTTCGGCGGCACACAGGGCAGCCATAATTGATATAATTTATCTTAGGGTACTTAAATATAGTTATTTTCTTCGGAATCTCTTTGTCCAAATTCTGTAACACTATGTCATAGGCACTATTCAAATCATCAATATTCTGCACGATGTCACACTTTCCACAATCTCGGTCACAATGTCTATTGATGCACTCTTTTTCAACCATCATCAGCTTCTTTGCTTCTTCAATCGTCACTCGTCTTCTCTCCCTTCCAACATCATCAGGCTGTTGCTCTGTATCTTCTGTATCGCACTTCTGAGCTTTGCCGGCATCAGCGCATCCTTTTGCTTCCGCTTTGCAAGCTCCTCATAGACCATTCTGAAATTTGCCCGGTCAATGTCGATGTTCTCGCTTCTGCAGATATTCACAAATCCGCCGATCTGTGTCACTGTCCTTGCGGTCAGATCATCAAGTGTCATCATTGCATCCTGCGGTCTATATGATCCATACATTCTGATCGCATGTAAAACGGTCTCCCATGCCTCACTCCATGCCGGTATCTCTCCCTGTCTGACCTCGCAGCACATCTGACGTATCTCTGCGATACTTGGGGACCATTTGTTTGTTGACACCCACTTGTTGAGTGCTGCTTCTGCCACATCATACGGCAGATCCTGAAGCTGTCTGTACCAGAGTTCCATTGCCGGTCTATTCGGCAGTAGATTCTCTCTTGGGTAGTATGTTTTCAGCCCCATGGCGAACTTTGCAAACTCCTGTTCCGTCATTCCGCTTTACTCCTCTCCACTTTTCACACCTGCCATGCATCTGCCGGATCTCGTCTATGTACGAATTATCAAGATCACAGACATGTAATACTCTGCCTGTATCTGAAAGCGTACAGGTCTGGTTGTGTCTGCAGGTGTTACATCGTTTATTTTGTTTCATGTTCATGTATGATCTCCTGTTTTGCTTTCTCGATAAGCTCATTCAAAACTGCCTCTCTCTGCTCATCGACCTGATCTACTATGCCGAATAGCTCTGCCAATGCAGTAGTTGTGATCTGAGCCCATGCGATCTGCTCTGCCAGTGTATTGTTCATTTCTACCGTTTCACTTCTTGCCTCTCTCCTAGTCGTCTCATTGTTCCACCACCAGGTAAAAACATTGATCAATAATGCAAAGCATGAAATACACTGTCTGACCAGACGACCCTTGCCATAGTGTCTTGCAATCAACTTAATTTTTCTTGTTGCTGAATTATCCATCTCTTTCTTCATCTGCGAAGCCTCCCTTTTCTGCTCGTTCCTGCGCCCATTCAGCCATCATCTTGTATGATTCATCCAACTGATCCGCTACCCGGTTGTTGCTTGCTCTTGGTGAATGGGAATACTGCTTATTCTCTCCCTTAAGCTCATATACCCCTGTCCATCCCTGCATGATCGATTGGTTCAGTATCTGTACCTGCTCATACTTGTCATGGGATAATGTCTCAAGCTTGTTCATCATCAAGGTAACTGCCCTGTCACTCATCGGTTTTTTCATACCCTTGCGAAATTTAATGAACTCATGAATAGCCTCATCCAATTCCGGCACATCACTATACACGACCGGATCTGGCTTCTTGTGTGACTTGACCGCCTTTTTTGTATGTGCGTTAGCACATATTTTTTCTGGAGTATGTATATACTCCTCATTATCACAATCATTATCACAATCATTATCATATTCATTATCATTATCGGCTTTTCTGGGTTCTGTTGGGTTATTGTCGGTTTCTTCAATAACCGTTCGGTTTTTTGAAAAACCATTCGGTTTCTTTGGGTTATTGTCGGTTTCTTCAATAACCGGCTCTTTTGCAGGTCTGCCACCCTTTTTCCCATTCTCCTTGTTCCGTTCGCACTTCTCCTCATACTTGATATTATCTTTATCCATCCGTTTCTTAATGAATGAGAAGCACATAGCAAGAGCACTACCCTTTGGCAGATCAGGGACTTCACCGGTCTCCTGATAATCAATCAGAGCTAACATCAACTCACCGATCTGCTCTGGTGGAAGCATTTCTAAATGCTCTCTATATTCGGTATAAAAGACGAAGCTCTTTTTATCACTCATAGCCACTGTACTCCTTTCATTTTCTTGCATACTCCCTGAAAGCCTGCTCATTCTTCTGCCGCATCTTCCGCACACATCTGTTACCGGCAAGCCACGGATTTGCCGCCTGTATCTTCTGTCTTGTGCGTCTCACTGTCTCGGTTGTTGGTAAGCCGAACTCTGACAAATGCAGGAAGAACTTTGGCACAGAAACATGATCTATGTTATATCCATGCTTTTCTCCAATCTGCTTACATACAAGATAGTACAACCGGTTATCACTACTTCTTGCTGCTATATCTTTTTCAAGGACTTCATAAACAACATCCTGTGTGGATATCAGCTCTTTTTTCTTCTCTTCAATGAGGTCTGTCATCATACCCTCTATACCTCCTTTATTCGTATTCCATAACGGTGGAGCATCAATTTCCGCTTGATCACATAATCTTTTGTTTTCATGCCCTTGGTGTCCTCTACAACTATGCAATCACCCTCTTTGTAGACAAAATCGGCAACATAGTAGCAGCTCTGTTCTATGACCTTACCGGGCTTATATTCGCCCTTATGAGGTCCAGCCTTGTACATCTCAGTTGATTGTTCTCTCTGTCTCGGTATAAGCTCGTATCTGACCTGTCTCTTGAGGTCCGTGATCTCTCCTGCTTTCTCAAGCAGCTTAAGCTCCATGTACCGGTTTGCTTCTTTCTTACTGTCAAACAGTATCCCATCGACCTCAACCTTTTTATTCCTGTACTTTCTGTCCAATGATGCTTTCTTTATCCACTGTGGATTCATCAATCAATGCTCCTTTCTCCCTGCCACCGGATCAGCGGCAGGGCTATATACAATGGCTTATACTGTGTGATGTGTGTATCTGCCATGAACAAGTATTATTTATGAAAACAGTGCAGCGGCGGCAGGATTCTGCTGTGTAGTCTGCGACTGTTCAATAACAGGTGCTTTTTCCTTGCCCTGTTCCGGTTCCGGTTTTGCTTCCGGTTCTGATGCAGTGGAATCAACATATTCCTCTGTATCGTTTTCCACATAGGTCACATTTCCATCTCCATCCATAGTGGTCATATCACGCTCAAATGCGCTCTGAAGATCAATACTCATAACACCCCACTTGGAAATTAACTGACGGAGCATTGTTTTATATGCCATTCCATCAAAATTCTTGTACCAGAATGATGAATACATCCATGAATCTCTCGGATCATAATTACCGGCTTCATAGTCAGCAAATGACACCTTTTCTTTCTCGCCATACTTTGTGTTAATCTTTACAGCATCCTTGCTGAAAGCCTGTGAATACTTGTCCGCATGAGCAAGCATCTGTGCCTTGCTCCAATACAATGTTTTTCTGAATCCATTTACCAGCTCAAACATGGCATAGTAGCCGATTGTCTCAGCTTTTTCACGCTTGTCCCAGTCATCAACCATAAGATTGACTTTGATGTCCTCATTGAGCGGATCAAAGTATTCAAGCTCACCTTCTTTAATGGCTACTACGTTCAGTCTCTTATACTGACCGGATCGGATCGCAAGCTGGATATATCCCTTGTATCCCATCTGGAACTGTGCTTCCTTCGTGCCTGCCTTGGTGTTATTGAACGGAACCATGTAATAGTGTCCGAGCTGTGGAGATGGTGAAAGCTGTAAACTCTCACCAAGAAGTGCTGCTGAAAGAATCGACTGATTTGTGCACTCCTGAAGTGTAGGGTTGGTGTTATATGCTGATACGATAGCAGAAATGAAACGCTGTCCATTCTTACCACCAACTACCTGATTAATCTGATTTTTTATAGCATCCTGTGTAAGGTATGCTGTAATTCCCAAATTCTGCTGTGCCTTGCTTTTTTTCACTAAACTATTATTAACTGCCATTATTTGTCCTCCTCATTAAAGCTAAAAAGTTCATGTAACAACTGATCAAGTTTTTCCTTTGTTTTCTTAATCTCCTCGTCAAGTTCCTCATCTGTAAAAGAACCAAGCTTTATGACATTGTCTAATTTCTCTTTTGCAACACACGGTGGATAGTTTTTATGTAAGAATCGTGTGTATCCTGCCAAAACAGCAGCTACCTGTGATTCTACTTCATCCTCTGAGCCTTCCATTCTCAAATGACTTCCTTTTACCTCTATCATGCTTTTTCCTCCTAAATAGCTTTAAATTCTATGCTTCTACTCTTAAAGAACTCTTTCAATGCATAAGCATCTTCCGTTGTGAGCAATACCTCAAATCTGACTACCATTCTCTCCTGTGTGCTGTCAGCACTCTGCACCGGTTCTGGCGGTGTCACAGCCTGCTCATGCGGTTCTGTCGGTACAATTACCCTCTGTTCTTCTTTGATCTCCTTTGCCTTGCGTTCTTCCTCTGCCTTTCGTGCCTCTTCTGCTGCTTTCTTTTTAGCCGCAGCTTCAGCCTTTGCCTTTGCAATTTCCGCCATTCTCTGTGCCTCTTTGATGGCTTTATTTATATCAAGTGTCTGCTTGTATACCTCTGTCGCCTCAAAGCCAAATTCCGGCAGATTATGAAGTGTCAGCACATCATCACCAATCTGGTACATTCTTGACCGCATCTGCTCCTCAATGCTCTTCATTGACACCGAAGCATTCAGCCACTTCGGATCCCAGATCTTCTCCAACGTGACAAAATTCTGAAAACCGATAGTCGCAAACAACTCTTCAATGGCATTCTGCTTATTCGCTTTCTTCTGATCTTCAAATTCTTTCACCTGCTTGTCGATCACAGCTATAGGTTTGTCTATAATTCCAATGATCTCATTAACCTGTGCTTTAAATTCATTGAATGGCTGCATATACTCTTTTTCTCTCCGTATACGTTCATCATTCAATGTCTTTTTCAGCTTGTTAAGTGTTGCTCTGTCTGCCTTGGCATCCTTAACCTGATCATCTGTATATACAAGCGTCTCATAAAATGCCACTTTCTCAGTCAACTCTGCTTTCAGTTCCTCATAATTGAAGCTGATTTTTTCTGGTATTACTACCTCATTTACTCTTAATTCCATGTACATCCTCCCACCATAGCCAGTTCATACTGACCATCTTTGTTTATTTTCATCATGCTCATGATCCGGTCTGTCTGTTTCTGTCTCTCCTCTTCACAGTCGCATCGCTCTCCCGGATCAAGATTTGCTCCGCAGTTACTGCAAATTCTGTAATACATTTTTCTCTCGCCCCCTTTACTATATTTCCGGTAATTTCAGTGCCGGTGCTTTTTTCATCTGTACATGCTCCCAGAACTTTGATTCTTCCTCGATCAGATGCTTGATATCTTCTTCAACCCCCGACCGCTCTATAGAATAATGTCTTGTCTGTAAGTACACATCCTCTCCATATACAGATTTAAGCTGTGCCTTAAGTACAACGTAGTTAAACTCTGTAACCATTAAGTAGTGCAGCACCTGTATGTAATAGTTATCCGGTATCCTGTGATCCCACTTTTCTTTCTGCATGGACTGTAAGATATTCGTGGTCTTACATTCCCATATGCCTTTACGACCATCCTGATCTATGAGCCAGCCATCAAGAGATGCATGCGCCCACGGATACTTGTCATTGAACCAGATGTTATTTTCTTCATAACACACCTGGTATTCCGGATAGTCCAATTTGAACAATTCTCTGAGAAGCGGCTCAGCTTCTGTTCCATATTTCACATATGGCTTATCCGATATATCCACCGGTTCAATTCCATATGCTTTTTCTTTCCAAAGCTCCACATTGCTTTTATATGGGTTCATCCCCACAATAGCCGAAGCATCCGAACCACCTATCTTTGTTCTTGCCTTGAGCCATTCTTCATGACTGGATAACACTTTCATCTCAACCATGCTTTTCTTCTCCTGCCTACCAGATAAGGGAGTGTCAGCAGCACTCCGACAAATGCCTGTCCAAGGTGTGCATACCATGGTTCAATGATCTGCATATCCATGGCGAACGCAACTGAGTTTGCTGCTCCGAAGATCAGGAATAAACCAATAGCACACATGGTATAAACCGCATATCTGCATATCTTCTTTTTCTTCATTTGCTTCACTCTCCTTTCTCACTGTGCATCCTGCAACACCGTCCCACCTTCCGCAACTTTCTTAGGATTGAACGGTGGTACTCTTCTGCCGGCTTTCAATTCTTTGCGATATCGCATAAAGTCTACAAGCGCAAGATAGTTGACATATGTCACACCAAAACCATCCAATATGGTGTATTCACTGTATCTTCCTTTTGCAATGTATATCGCCAGCTCCGATAATCTGTTACATACCGTTCTTATCGATATTCCAAATGCTTCAGCAATCTCAGCTTTTGTCATATATGGACCAGCTTTTACATATCTAATTCCTGTTATATTCATTTCTTACCTCTCCTTTCTATTTTTAGTATTCATTTTGTGAACTAGTAAGGCAAAAAAATATTTTCCCTAGGGAAACTACAAATATCTGCATACATTCTTAATTCTGCCTCTTTCATCTTTACCTTACCGCTTTCCCAATTACCAACAGTAATACGAGAAACGCCCATTTTATCAGCTATATCCTGCTGTGAAAGTCCAGCATTTACTCTAACAGCTGATAATCTTATCTTTAAACTATTCAATATTTCGCCTCCTCTCTTTCATCTTGTAATTGCATTATAGTATTCTTTTTGTGAACTGTCAAGCAGAATGAAAACTTTTTTTGCTTTTTGCTTGCTATAAGTATTCATTTTGTGTATAATCAAGACATAAGAAAGGACGTGATCAGATGGGTACAAACCAATTTGCTAGATTATTAAGATATTATCTTATGCTAAACGACAAAGCTCAAAGTGATTTAGTCAACGATCTTGGATATGAAAAATCAACAGTATCAAATTGGTGCTCGGGTGCAAGAGTTCCAAAAATTGATACAATTATAGATATTGCTAAATACCTGCATGTTGAACCGGGAGATTTAATAGTCGAATCGGAAAACAAACCTACATATTACTTCGACGATGAAACAGCTCAGAAAGCACAAGAGATATTCGAGAACAAACAGCTCTCTCTTCTCTTCGATGCCGCAAGGGATGCCAAACCAGAAGATTTAGAGATAGCACAGCGTATGCTCTTGGCTCTCAAGAATAAAGAGAAACGATAATGTACAAAAAACATCCCACGGTATTTGTTATTGTATCTACGACTATGTTACAAGGGGGATGAGTTAATTGTATGATATAAATGTACAGATGATTGATCTGAAGACTACAAAAGTTAAAGAAACTGTTACCTGCAATGAAGATGGTTCATATACTATCTTTCTTAATACACGATTCACACAGGAGCAGCTTAACGATGCTTATATCCATGCACTCAATCATATCATCAGAGCGGACTTCGATAAACACACCAGCTCTGTAGATACCATTGAGGCTTATGCGCATGGATTTTGTAAAAAGGGGGAATAAAGATACATATGATAATACCAAATATGTTTAAAAAGAAAAACAACACCAAAAGAGATACAAATAAAAATGAAAAACTGAATTCATTTGGAGAACCATTAAACCACCTCATAGATGGTGAACTCCCTTGGGGTTGGATATCCGCAAATAAAGAATTCATTGATAAAACCCAATCAGAATATAAATATTTTTTAAATGAATGGAACGACAGTATAAATAAGTCTCCAAAAAATAAATATTCTGCATTAAAATCTTTATTATCATATATTAACGATATTCAAACACGATGTAATTCTCTAGGTGAATGTTTTGCATATTGGTGCAATAACTGTTTGCTTACAGATACTCTCACAGCTAAGCTTGAAAGTACTTATAATGACTTATCAGAAAATTTACTTGAGTTACAAAAAGAATATGAAAAAAAACAACATTTACTGCAAAATTTAGAAGAAAACCTGTACGTTTTTATTAATAGTAATAATGGCATCCTGCAAAAAGATATATATTCTCATTTTGGACCAGAGATAAAAAATAATATTGCTGACATACTTTATCAATGGGAAAAAGAAAAAAAGATAAACAGAATAAAGTCAGGGAACACATATATTATCACTGTTAACAACTATTAGAATATTCAATGTTCTATTTTCAAAGAAAAAAGTATATAAAAATCCCCCAGATGCTACCAACATCTGAGGGAAGTTACCCACAAACCGAAGGCTTATGAATAACGCTCTAAGCAAGCTACATTATATCACAAGCCTTCTCATTTTGATAGGCTTATTTTTTATGCCTATCTTTAGATAGGAGTTGATATTATGTGGTCAGAAATACAAAAAAATGGAACTGTAAAGTATTGTGAGCGGTACACAGATCCGCTCACGGAGAAGGTTAAGAAGGTCACTGTAACGATGCAAAAGGCATCACCGCAGAATAAGAACAAGGCGACGAGGATCCTCAATGCCAAAATCGATGCTGCATTGGATTCAGTATATGCAGATAAAAAGACTACTTTAAGAGAATTGCATGACGTATATTCCGCAGCTCAATGCGTGACATATAAGTTATCTACGACCAAACGAAATAATATAATAATCAATTCTGTTCTTGATATCTTAGATGAAGATGCTATTGTCAACAATCTATCAGCTCAGTATGTAAACAGTAGATTCCTTGACAGTGGTAAGAATATATCAACGCTTAATACATATATTACGAGATTTAAAGCCATGCTTAATTGGGGATATAAAAATGACTACCACGATAATTACCGGCTTATCAGTAAACTTGAATTATTCACAGATCAGACACAGGAGGAAAACACACAGAGTAAATATCTTGAACCAGCCGAAATCACAAAACTCCTTGAATATATGCAAGATCAAAATATGTGGCATTGGTATTATGTCACTGAATTTCTTGTCCTGACTGGACTGCGTTTTGGAGAGCTTGCGGCGCTCAAAGATACTGATGTAAGCTTGCAAGACCTCACTATTCACATAGATAAAACATATGATTCAAATAACGATGTGGTTACTACTCCTAAAACGGATAATTCTATCAGAGATATTCACATTCAGCCGGAATTGATTACTGTAATCAAAAAGATACGATTATGGAGGAAAGAAAAGATGTTAGAGCGGAATCTGTCAACGACCCTATTTATTCCAGACATCTCTACCGGATCATATATATCATATGCTGCGTATGATAATTATCTAAAAAGAAAATCTAAGCTTGTGCTCAATCATCAGATTTCACCGCATAAGCTCCGTCATACGCACGCATCATTGCTCGCTGCGAACGGAATGACTCCAGAACAGATTGCAAGAAGGCTGGGCCACGGTCGTAGCGATGTCACTCAGGACATATATATACATGTCACTCAGCAGGTCGTTGCGAATGATAATAAAACTATTGATTCAATAAATCTTATCTCATAGTTTTAGTATTTTGCCCCTATTTTGCCCCTACGGCATATTTTAAGGTAAAGAAAAAATCCTGAAGCCCTTAATTTCTCTTAGGTTTCAGGATTTTTCTTCAATGCCGGCGACCGGAATCGAACCGGTACGGGAGGTTAGTCCCGCAGGATTTTAAGTCCTGTGCGTCTGCCAGTTC